>ENA-ORSL01000432-ORSL01000432.1-human-gut-metagenome-genome-assembly--contig:-NODE-432-length-45377-cov-5.953268_pt1 | contig 45377 bp, 56 predicted proteins | sample MGYA00242190_ERZ509157 | MGnify/ENA primary metagenome ERZ509157 (study PRJEB26280, sample SAMEA2338664) | human gut metagenome | biome: human gut; feature: human-associated habitat; material: faeces... | reverse complement strand
TTTTACTTTATTGGAAGAAAAAAGAAGATGCGTGTCATCAGAAAATTTTAGACCAATTGGAAGAAATTCTGATCAGATTCCGTGAAAATAAATTTGATGATATAATACATTTTATAAGACGGGAAATGCTTGATTTTACGGCATTTCCCGTCTTTTTTGTTTCTAATTTGTTACTGGTTCAGTGTAAAAAATATTATTTTAACAGGGCAACGGTTTCCCGTAACTGTTCAATAGTCTTGTGATTATACACCCTGTTCCCCACATCCTTTGACTTATGACCCATAAGCATATCAATACATTTTCTGTTACCTTTTGCGTTGTCAAGGTTGGTTTCAAATGTGTGCCTTGCTTCATGCGGTGTCTTGTCTGCACCTATTTTTTCCATGACTTCACCCCAACACTTATAGTAATTTGCCTGACTGAACTTTTTGCCCTGATAGGTGAACAGGTACTTGTTCCCTTCATCAACCAATGCTTTCACAAATGGTTTGATTCGTTCATGTATCGGAACAATACGACACTTTCCGGCAGCGGTCTTGATTCCACCTTCAAAGTACCAGTCCTTGATGTTCACCTGTTCAGTTTTCATTCCCAACAATTCCTGTAATCTGAACCCCGTATATATGTAGATCAGCACTGTATTGACCCAAGGGTCATCTTTTATTTTCCACAGTGCATCAACCTGTTCAGGCGTGAACGGTTCACGGGTGGTATCAGGTATTGGTGGTGCGGTGGTAATTTGTGAATACATTTTATCTATCAGGTCAATTTCAAAAGCAAAACGGTCAAGGTGACCGAACAGATTCTTGATTGACCATTGTGTTGAATACCCACACCCGCAGTTGTCAATGCAGTCTTGCATCTGATAAGATTTCAATGATCGGTACTTCACACCGTAGTATTTTGAACAGTGCTTGAACGCTGAACGCAAAGACTGTTGATTTGATTTTCCTAACTTGGGTAACTTAATTTCAGACCAACGCTGATAGAGTACAACCAAGGTGACCTTTTCCCGGTCAATGTCCCAAGGGTTGTTGTTATATTCAGCCAATAGGATGTTGGCTTTTTCTTCTGTTTCAGCGTAACCGATAGGGGTTTGTTTTGCGTGTCCCTGTTCGTCATATATGGTGACCTTGGCAAGCCACGGGCGTGAACGGTTACCCTTCAACTTGGTCACGCATCCGTAACCGTTTGGGTTTCTTCTTCCCATGTATATCATTCCTTCCTGATTGAAATTTCAAGGAATGGATGATATAATTGGGGTTGCATAGCCTATATCATCCTATTCCTTGGTATAGAGTTATAAGAACCCTGACCGCTGCAACGGTTGGGGTTCATTTTTGTTCAGTTATAATTCAATGTGTGAAGGTGCTGCAACACCTTTATTCTGTAAATCAAGAAACTTTCCATATTCCATTGCTGTTCCCCAAAAGGCAAGCATACCTTTGTCATATTCCACAACCAAGTAATACTTCTTTGCACCTTTTAATTTTGATGTGTTTTTTGCCTGACCGTGATATTTTAACATGAACTTTTCTTCTTCCATTGCTGAAAATGACTTGATTCTGTTCATTGGAAGTGTGACGGTAGTTTCAGGCTTGATTCTTCTGATCTCAAACACATCACCTTTTACTTCAATTCTGCAAGGGTAATCAGTCGCAAACCCTTCAATTCCTTCATAATGTCCTACTGGTATTCCTGATTCTTTCTTTTTTCCAAACATTTTTTACCTTCCTTTCATTCAGTAACCGTTGTAACTGTTGGTAACGGTTTAAGTATCTGTTATAAATGCAGTATTATCAATAGGGTAACTGTTAGTAACTGTTGATAATTGATTTTCTTATATTTTGATTATGTACTAATTCTAATGTAAAAATAAAAAAGTAAAATATAGAGTATAGAAAAACAACAGTTACCCGTTACCAACAGTTACCTTTTGGAAAAGTCAACCCATATTATGCCGTTTGACTTCCTGATGATTCTTTTTTGACAGAATATTTTTCATCATCCAGTAATGTGTTAATTCGTTCAATGACTTTAATTCTGTCAACTGCATCCAGTTTAATAAATGAAGAAATCACAAATTTGGTTTCTTCATCATAAACTTGTTTTACCAGTTCAACAGATTCAGACTGTTCTTGAATATTTGAACAATCCATTAGATCACAAACTGATACACCAAGTTTTTCTGCTATGATCTTTAACTTGGATGTAGGTACATCGTTAGTCCCTTTTTCAATCTTTGAAATAGTAGACCGTGCGTTGTCCGTATTCCACCCGCAAAGGTTGGCAAGTGCTTCTTGAGAAAGTCCTTTATCGTCCCGGTATTTTTTTATGTTATTACCAAGAATTTTCAGAAAATCCTTCTTTTTATCTACCACAACTGTCACCCCCTTTCTATATGTAATTTTACTATGTTGGGGATTGAAAATCAACTTTTTTTAAGTTTTTTATAAAAAATAGTTGACATTTAATCCACAGGGGTTTATAGTATGAAATGTGGACGAACAATCCACAAGAAACAAAGCAAGTAGGAAGGACACGGGTGAAGCGATAGGGCTACACGCAAGTGACATGGTGGTCAGGCTGCCGGATAGCAGATAGAGCGTGTGAAGAATAAACATGACCCGTCAAAGTAGTTGAAGAAAACAGGAACGGTAGGGCAAGAAAGCACAGTGTACCGCACTATTTGAAGAAAGCGGACAGGCTGAACCAATCGGCACTTTACCCCTAAAACAAGAAACCGTTAAGTGGAAGAATCAACCGCACGAGATGACACAGCACTTTGTTTCACAGGTCAGGAAGTTCCCCGACTTCCTGACTATTTCAAAAAGAACTGTTGCAGCGGTTCCGGGGAAAAGAACCAAGGAATAGGATTTCAGTTCTTTCAAAAAATTGTCTATTGTATGTTGGTCAACAGGTTTTGGTGGTTTTAATGTGAAACCCCGGCGGTTTGAACAGCACCGTTCAAAAAGTTCAATGATGTGTAACAGGTTTTCAGATTTTAATGTGAAATCTGATAAAGGAAAGACACCCCTGATTGTACTAAGGTGTGCTGACAATAGACAACTTTTTGAAGGAACTGGGAAAGGATAAAGGCAATGATTGATTTCATAAAAGATGCGGATTGCACCAAGGAAACACCTGTCAAATTGGGTGTTCCTGATGCACCGATATATGGCAAGGGCATCAAATTGAAACCAAGGGTTGACGGTAGAACTGATTCAGAGCATTTCAAGAAAATCTATTTGCCGGAACTTTTACCACTTGAAGAATATGATCTGATAGTTGTTTTGATTTCCGGCGGTAAGGATTCAGTTGCTTGTTACCTAAAACTTCTTGAACTTGGTGTACCAAAAGAAAGAATAGAGTTTTGGCATCACGATATTGACGGCGGGCATCCTTCAAGGCGTATGGACTGGAAATGTACCCAAAACTATGTAAAAGCACTTGCAGATGCAGAGGGTATCAAGTTAAGGGTTTCATACAGGGTGAATGGTTTCTTTGGTGAATTGTATCGGATAGGTGCATCAGAACCCATTGAATGGATTGACCCTGATACTGGTGAAGTAAAGCAGTGCAAACTTTCAAGCAATTATCTGAAATGCAAAGAACTGAAAGAACAGGCAACAGAGGAAATGGAAGAACTTCTGAAAAAGTATGGTTATAGAATGAAGTTCCCCGCAAAAACTGGTGATCTGTCACGGCGTTGGTGTTCTGCATATCTGAAAATATGTGTTGCAGATACGGTTGTCAGTAATCTTGACCGCCTTGGTGAACTTGAAGAACTGGGTGGTAAAAGACATAAATTCCCCGCAAAAGGTGGTACACATTCAGGGCGTTGGTGTAGTGGTAACTTAAAAGCAGCGGTTCAGGACAGTGTGACAGCCAATCTTGAAGAAACCAAACGTGACAAGAAAATCTTGATTGTTTCAGGTGAACGCCGTGGTGAATCTGCCGGACGGTCAAAGTACAATGAAATGGAAATACACCGCACCAATGCAGAAGCCAAGGCACACAGAATTGTTCATCAATGGCGGTGCTGCATTGATTATTCTGAAAAGGATGTGTGGGAACTGCTGAAACGGCATCATATAAACCCACACCCATGTTACAGGATAGGTTGGAACAGATGCAGTTGTATGATGTGTATATTTTCAACACCCCGGTTATTTGCCGGAGTAAAAGAACTTTTCCCTGATGATTATGCTGCACTAAGGCATGATGAAGAAGTTCTTGGGTTCACACTGGATAACAAAAAGAATCTTGATGAATTTATCGGTGATACACAGTCTTGCGTGTGTTGGAAGGATAAAGCAGCAATACATTCAATACTTACTGGTGAGTTCAACACAGATGACATATACACAAATGATTGGAATTATCCTGTTGGTGCATTTCATGGTGCTGACGGTGGTTCATGTTAGAAAGAAGGTGGTTATGTGAAGAAAATAGTTGCAGCATGGATTGAGCAGATTCTTGAATTTCCAACCAAACTTGAGTACCTTGCGTACATAGAAAGCCTGAAAAAAGGCAAACCGCAGAAGTTCAAGGAAACATCATTTGAACAGTTGGAATCAGGGGTTGTTAGAATAACGATCAGGAAACAGTATAACAACAATGCGTTCCCTGATGATGAAAAGGAAGGTGAAAAATAAGATGATTAAAGGTAATTTATTAAGAGAAAAAATTGATGCTTGTGGTTTCAAATTGGTTTACGTTGCTAAACAGGTTGGGGTTTCTTATCAGGCGTTTTTGAAAAAACTCAACAATGAAACAGAGTTCAAAACAAGTGAGGTAATGATCTTGAAAGAACTTCTTCATTTGACAGATGATGAAGTTATGGAGATTTTTTTTACCTAAAATGTGGATTGTCAATCCACAATAAAGAAAGGATAGGTGATAAATTATGAAATTCAGCGAAAAGTTGAAACAGGCTATGCAGCAGTTAGGAATCAATCAGGCACAGGTTGTTGGATTGACCGGGAAAAGTAAGGGGTCAATCAGTATGTACCTGAATGACAAGACCACACCGTCAGAACAGGTTCAAAGTGATATTGCAGTATCACTTGGACTTAACCCTGACTATTTTGAACAGGAAGAAACCACGGTGACCTTCAAACCTTCCAAGTGTGAAGATGGCATCCCAACATTGACAGTACATGAAGTTGCTAAGTTGATGCACAAGCACACCAACACAATAGCACTTGGGTTACAACAGGGCGTTTTTCCTTGGGGGTATGCGATTCATACCAGTGAACACCGTTGGTCATATTTCATCAATGCAAAGCGTTTTGCAGAAATTGAAGGGGTGATCTAATGCCAAAGATTGAGTATAAAAGCATTAAGTTTCAGCAGAAAAGCCTTGAACTGATACGCCTTGTGAATCAGGTGGTTGAAGAATATCAGGCACAGGGATATGAACTGACACTTAGACAGGCATATTATCAGTTAGTTGCCCGTGGGTACATCCCCAACAATGAACGCAGTTATAAGAACATTGGAAATCTTATCAATGACGGTAGACTTGCCGGGTTGATTGATTGGTATAGCATCACAGACAGAACCCGCAACCTTAGAAGCAATAGTCACTGGGACAATCCGGCTGATGTGATCGCATCTGCAAGATACAGTTATCTGCTGAACAAGTGGGACGGTCAACCGAACTACGTTGAAGTGTGGGTTGAAAAGGATGCCTTAGTTGATATTGTGGGACAGGCTTGCAGACCACTCGACACACCATATTTTTCATGTAGGGGTTACACTTCACAGTCAGAAATGTGGTCAGCAGCACAGCGTTTCATTAGTCAAGATTACCGTGATAACAGGGTGATTATTCACTTAGGTGACCATGACCCAAGCGGTATTGATATGACAAGGGATATTCAGGAACGCTTGCAGATGTTCGGTGCTGATGTGTATGTGAAGCGTGTAGCACTGACCATGAATCAGATTGGTACATATAACCCACCACCTAACCCGGCAAAGATCACTGACAGTAGAGCATCAAAGTATATTGATGAATACGGCAATGAATCTTGGGAACTGGATGCACTTGAACCACAGGTCATCACTGATCTGATAACCAATGAGGTGACAGCGTTAAGAAATGATGAAATTTACCGTTCAATATGTGATTTAGAAGAACGTGGAAAAGATGAACTTAGAATGATAGAACGCAACTATGACAAGGCTGTTGCATTTTTAGAAAGTGAGGAATAAACCATGAAAAAATATGAATTTACAGGAGAAACCAAAGAAATCAGATTATTATTCAGAACTGCCACGTTGCACCGCATCCGTGCGACTGTTGCATTTGGCATTGTAGAAGTAGGTGACCTTGGTGGTTGGATTGAGAAAGAAGAAAATCTTTCCAATGAAGGAAAGGCTTGGGTTTGCGGTGATGCCAAGGTTTGCGGTGATGCCGAGGTTTGCGGTGATGCCTGGGTTTGGGGCAATGCCAAGGTTTGGGGCAATGCCAAGGTTTGGGGCAATGCCAAGGTCTTTTCTGCAAGTCATGTGTTAGTGATTGGAGCAATCGGCAGTAGAAATGATTTCACCACATTCTATCGTGACAAGGACAATGAAATTACAGTCAAGTGTGGTTGTTTCCTTGGAAAGATTGATAGATTTCTTGAAAAAGTCACACAGACCCACGGTGATTCTAAATATGCCTTAGTTTACAGAGCAGCAGTTGAAGTTGCAAAGTTACAGATTGACCTTTCAGGTGAAGCACCAAAGGACGCTGATGAAGAATGAAAACTTTGAATTTCATGCCACATCAGGAAGATGCACTGAACAGAACTGAACAGTTTAACCGTTGTGCTTATTATCTTGATATGGGACTGGGTAAGACCTTTGTGGGTGCTGAAAAAATGTATTTGTTGAACAATTCGGTGAATGTGGTCATCTGTCAGAAATCCAAGATAGATGACTGGGTTCAGCACTTCAAAGAATATTACCCAAGTGACCGTGTGATGAACCTGACCAAGAAAAGTGAAGCAATCAATTTCAGGACACTTGTTGATACCAAAGAATTATATAACAAGGATGTTCAGATTATAGGCGTTATCAACTATGAAACTGCTTTCCGGCGGGATTGGTTGCTGAAACTCAAAGGGTTCACACTGATGCTTGATGAAAGTTCACTGATAACCAATGAAACAGCACAACGGTCAAAGTTCATTCTGAAAATGCAGCCGGAAAGCGTGATTTTATTATCAGGAACACCAACAGCCGGAAAGTATGAAAGGTTGTGGTCACAGGTTCAGTTGCTTGGGTGGAACATTACAAAAAAGGCATTTTGGTCATCATACGTTCAGACTGAATGGGTTGAAAACGGTGATGGGTACAAGAATGAAGTGATAACCGGGTACAAGCACACGGGACACCTGAAAAAGAAACTTGCAGATCACGGCTGCATCTTTATGAAAACCGCTGATGTGATTGAACTGCCGGAACAGACTGAACAGAAGATATTCTTTAAGGTGACACAGGCATACAAGTATTTTATCAAAAACAGTTACATCATGCTTGATACCCTGAATATGTGCAAGTTCAAAGATGATTCAGATTATTACGGCACGGATGTGACACCACGGGTTGAACTGGTCGGTGACAACAGCCTGACCAAGATGCTATATGCCCGGCAGTTGTGCGGGCAGTGGCACAAGGAAAAACTGGAAGGTTTGCGGGACTTGGTTGAATCAACAGAAGATAGGCTGATTATATTCTACAACTTTACCGCAGAACTTGAAGCAATGCAGAAAAAACTTGCTGATCTAAACAGACCCTATTCAGTTGTGAATGGGTCAAAGAAGGACTTGACCGCATACGATCAGGCAGATGATTCAATAACATTCATACAGTATCAAGCCGGGGCAATGGGTGGTAATTATCAGAAAGCAAACAAGATTATTTATTTCACCTTGCCACTTGGAAAAGGGTCATGTGATATGTGGGAACAGTCAAAAAAGCGTATTCACCGCATAGGACAAGCCAAACCGTGCTTTTACTATTACTTACTGGTGAAGGGTACGGTTGAAGAAAAGAACCTTGCAGCATTGAAGGAAGGAAAGGAACTGACAGATGAATTATTCAAAAATACTTAACTGGATATTTGGAATCATGGCATTTATCGGTGTATTCCTGATAATTGGTGCAGTCGGTGCATCTGACTATGCGGTTGAAATGGGAATATATGAACCACTTACCGCACACCTGAAAGAATATATCATTGGTGCGATTCTGATGATTCCCGGAATCATTTATTTGAAAATCACGGAAAGGGGTGATGAAACATGAACTATTCAAAGAACCTTAGAAAGTCCGCAATGGCAAAGCGGGTCTTGATCTTGCTTGGTGTTGCCTTTTGTGTTGGGTTAGCTGTTGGGGGTGTGTCTGTATATGCCCTGAAAACTCATATAACCGCCAAGGACAGAGATAAATCAATAGAACGCACACTTGAACGGGATAATACAGAAACCCTTGTATATGGGGCGTATGATGACAGAACATTCACACAGGAAATTTCCCTTGACTGGGGTGCGGGTGATTTAGATTTCACACCGCTTGACTGCAAGATGCCGGAAGAACAACAGGAATTTACATATTACCTTTGTACCGGGTACAACATTGATTTTACCCTTGTTATGGCACTGATTCAGAATGAAAGCAGTTTTGACCCGGCGGTCATCAGCAAAACCAATGATTACGGTTATATGCAGATCAATCAGATCAATCATCAGTGGTTGACAGATACCCTTGGTGTTACGGATTTTACAGACCCGTATCAGAACATCAGGGCGGGCGTGTTCGTACTTAGAAAACTGTTTGAACGGTATCAAGATACCAATATGGTCTTGATGGCGTACAACATGGGTGAAGATGGTGCTGCCCGGTTGTGGGAAAAGGGCATCTATTCAACCGACTACACAGAAAAAATACTGAACCATCAGACACAGTTCAATGAACAGTTGGAAGGGAGTAGTGATTGATATTATGCAATATTTTGTGAATTATGATGTATCTGACATTCCAAGCAAAAAGACAATTCCAATGAAAAATGTGGTGTCTGTTGAATATGACATATTAACGCAATTCATTTCATCTGAACATAACAACATGGTTTTAGAATTTGTTTTTGATGAAGCAGACAACGGTGCATATTTTATGAATCACCAAACAGAAAGTTTTCGTAATCAAATACGAAAACATAACCTTCCTGTTGAAATTCGTACTTGTAAAAATAAAATGTTCTTTTTGAAAAAATCAATACAAATTGATATTTCTATCGAACAGATAAGGGCAAGCATGAAAGAAAAAGGTATAAGAAGTAAAGAACTTGCAAGTGTATTACAGATTACGCCGGAACACTTGTGTAGGGTACTGAATGGCAAGGTTCATATGGAACAGGTGCTTGGTATAGCAATCAATGCAGTTATTGAAAGGTGGTGTTGATATGGAACTTGGTGAAAGAATAAGAAAAATCAGAGAATCAAAGGGGTTTTCACAAAAAGAAGTAAGTGAAAAAATAGGATGTTCATATCAACAACTTTCACAATGGGAAAGTGGTTCAAGACATCCAACATATAGAAATATTGAGAAGATAGCGAACGCCCTTGAAACAAGTACATTGATACTAATTGGGTTCGACTTATGTGATGTATCTACAAATGATTTGCTTAATGAAATCAAAAGGCGGTGCAAGTAAATGGCAGCAGAAAAGAATTTTGAAAATAAGGTCAAAGCGTTCCTGAAGGACACCGGGTCGTGGCTGCTGAAATACTGGGGCGGTGCTGCTTATACAAAAAGCGGTATTCCTGACCTGTTGGTTTGTTCAGACGGGTGTTTCCTTGGCATTGAAGTCAAAGCACCAAACGGTGAACCGTCACTATTGCAGTTGGTCAACCTCAAAAAAATCAGAGAATCAGGCGGGTATGGAATTTTGTTATACCCCAAGGATTTTGAACAGTTCAAAATGTTCATTGCAAAAAAATCAGAACTTAACGCTTGGTATCTTTCCAACATTGAAGATCAGAAGCGTTGGGAAATAAAATTATCAAAATAAGGAGTGAAAGAGCATGGCAGCAAAAAAGAAAGCAGATGCAGCGGTTGAGAATACCGCAGAAGTAACACAGGAAACAGTTCAGGAAGAAATTGAACAGGTAGCAGCAGACAATGTAAAGGAACTTGACAATAAGAAGTATGTAGTTGACCACTTACTTTCAACCAAGCGTGAGGGAATGGAAGATCTGATTGCATACATGGAAGAAATCGGATTCTTTGAAGCACCTTGCAGTGGTGGAAATCACCTTGCTTGTCAGTTCGGTCTTGTTCATCACAGCAGAAATGTAATGATGGCAGCAGAAAATATTGGTTATGCACTTCTTGGTAAGGTCAAGTATACAGAAATCCGTGATTCAGTCATCATTGCAGCAGCATTACATGATCTTGGTAAGTGTGGGGACTTTGGCAAGCAGATGTATGTGCCTAACATCCTGAAATCAGGTAAGGCATCAGAAGCTAAACCGTTTAAGCGTAACCCGGCACTTCTTCCACTTGACCACGCAACCCGCAGCATCAAGTTAGCAACCCTTTTCATTGACCTGACGGAAGAAGAAGAATTTGCTATCAGATACCATGATGGTCTGTATGAATCAGCAAACTATGGTGTCAAAGGCAACGAAACAGCACTGTACTTGATTCTGCATTATGCTGATTTATGGTCAAGCCGTATCACAGAAGGTAGCACTGATGAAGGTGGTGATGAATAATGGAAGATATTTCAAAGGTAATAGAACTTGCGATTGCAGCCTTCAAAGAAAAATTCGGTGAAGATGCCAAACTTGAAGAAGGTGATGAAGTTGTCTTTCAGTTGAATAATTGTGTGTTAATTATCAGCATTGAAGATAACACAATGAAACAGAAATTCATTGGTGGTCAACCTGTTAAGATTGACCATACTTTGAAAATTTATGAAAGTGAGGAATAAAACTATGGCACAGATGCTTTTGATTATGGGTGAATCAGGTACAGGAAAAAGTACCAGTATGAGAAATTGCGATCCGGCAACAACTGCCGTTGTGAACCCGGTTGGTAAGCCGTTACCGTTCAAGGGTAAATTCACAATGCTGAACAGTGAGGTTGAATCCCGCAAAATCTGCAAGTTTATGAAGGAACAGGCAGCAGCCGGGAAGAAGTTATTGGTGGTTGATGACTTCCAGTATATTCTTTCAGTCCCTTACATGAACCGTATCAAAGAAAACGGTTGGGACAAGTGGAATGATTTTGGTGCAAACTACTTTGAAATCATTGAGGTATGCAAGGAACTTCCTGATGATGTGGTAGTTGCTTATATGACCCACACAGAAACACTTGAAAATGGTGTTACTACTATTAAGCTGATCGGAAAGTTACTTCGTGAGAAGATCACCATTGAAGGACTTTTCACCATTGTACTTAGAACAGGCGTGAATGAAGGAAAATATTATTTTTACACACAGAACAGTGGCAAGGACACAGTGAAGTCACCTATGGGAATGTTCCCGGCATACGCCATTGACAATGACCTGAATTATGTGGCTGATAAAATCCGCAACTTCTATGAAGTCGGTGAGTATAAGACAGATGCAGAAATGGGTCAGGCTGATGCACAGGCTGCATCCGATCTTGAAAAGCCGGATGCAAACGGTAGACGGGCAAGGGGTGGAAAAAAGACCACAGCCACAGAAACACCGCCTACTACAACAGAAGATGCAGCACCAAAGACAGGCAGAACCGCCCGCAAGACACATGATGAAGTGGTGGCTGAAAATAATCAGAAAATGGCTGATTATATGGCAGAGCGTGACAAGGCTATTGATGCGGTTGCTGATGGGCGTGAAGAAATCCCGTTTGATGAAGCGTGTGCAGCAGCGGATTCTGTACCGCAGCCGGAACTTGAAACACCGCCAAGAAGAACCCGCAAGGAAAGAAAGTCTGCTGAATAGTCTGAACCTGTTCAGGACGGTACAACAAATACTGATTCTGAATCTGTCACACTGGATGCAGACACATACTTCTATGTTCCGGCTGATGATAACTATGTGATGAAGCACAAAGGTGACACGGTTGACCTGATTGTTGACGGTGTTGAGGTTATGAAGGTCATCAGCAAGGAAGAATTTGGTGAAGGTGTGAAGCGTTTAGCACAGGCAGACAACCCTAAGCCGGAAAACCCTATTGACGGGGCAATGAACCCGCCGGAGAAGGGCAGACGCACAAGAAGAAGTGCAGCACAGGCACAGCCTGATAATGCAGATGCAGCAGCGGATGAAACCCCGGCAGTAGATGAACAGCCGACTGGCAGAACCCGCAGAGTAAGAAAAACACGCTAAGAAAGTGAGGTAAAAGAACATGAACAATCCTTTTGGTTTACCTGATGAACTGTTTGGTGCAATCCTTGCATCAGCAATCACAGAAGGAATGAACACGGCAAGCAGCCGTTCAATGAAGAACCCGCACCCGGTAGCACCTAAACAGGATGTATCGCCGGAAGATGGTGCAACTGCTGCAAAGAAAATCTATGATTCCTATGTAAAAGCCGGGTTCAATGAGGTTCAGGCGTTTGAGTTGTTAAAGTTAGTATTAAGCAAATAAGAAAGGTTAAAAAGGTGAAAAATTATGGCTATTGATTTCAGTGCATTTGATGAAAAGGTTGATTTACAGGAATTACAGAATGAGGTGCAGAACGCACCTGATAATGATTTTGCTGATGTGCCGGATGGTACATATATCATTAGTATTGAGAAGATGGAAATTAAGTTGACCAAGGCACAGGATAAGTTGATGTTTGCAGTTCAGGCAAAGATCAAGGAAGGTGAACAGGCAAACCGCATGATCTTCTTCAACCGTGTTATTTCCGGCAACAGTTCCGCAAAGTGGACGGACGGACAGGCAATCAAGTCTGTATGCACTTGGGTGAACAAGCTGATTGCAGAAGATGACACACCTGTTGAGTTCGTAAACTATGCAGATTTTGCAGATCAGATTCTTGATGTATTCCAGTCTATTCAGGGTGCGATTGAAGTTGAGGTTGATTATAAGGCAGATGCTTTCAACCCTATCACAATCAAGGAAGTTTTTGACTGTTAAAAAAATTTGCTTACGTGTGGACTGACAATCCACAATAATGTTATCAGGCGGTGGCGGGGTCACACCTTCCACCGCTATTTTCAGAAAGGGTGAATGTAGTGATTTTTTATGACTTTGAGGTTTTCAAGGAAGATTGGCTTGCCGTTTTCATTGATGTGACCAAGAAAAAAGAATATGTGATAATCAATAACCCTGATGAATTAAAAGCCTTATATGAAGCGAATAGCAAGGATATATGGGTAGGTTATAACAACCGCCACTATGACCAGTACATATTTAAGGGGATTCTGTTGGGAATGAACCCAAAAAGAATCAATGACTGGATAATTGTTGAAAAAAGGGAAGGGTGGCAATTTTCATCAGCGTTCAACAAAGTTCCAATGATTAACTATGATGTTATGCCGAACCCCCCGGTTGGTTTGAAAACACTGGAAGGTTTTCTTGGCAGCAATATCAAGGAAACGGATGTTGATTTTAGAATAAACAGGAAATTGACCAAGGAAGAAATTGAAATGACGGTTTTCTACTGTCGGCATGATGTGGAAGAAACCATCAAAGTATTCCTTGAAAAAATAGATGAATTTAATGCAATGCACGGTATCATTCAGGCTTTCCCGGACATTGTGAACCTGTCTGATATAGGGGACAGTGAAGCAAGAATCACCGCAAAGGTGCTTGGGTGTTCACGCAGATCATTTGAAGATGAATTTGATTTTTACTTCTTGCCGTGCTTGCAACTGAAAAAATACAAATATGTTCAGGATTGGTTTGAACAGAAAAGACAGGAAGCCTTGTCAATGGACTTGGCACACATGGATAAATACTCAAAACGTACATGGTATAAGGAACAGGGTCTTGAAACCGTGGTTGCGGGTATTCCTCATTCATTCGGTTTTGGCGGTGTTCACGGTGCAACAGCCACACCAATTCACAAGACCGGGCAACTACTGCACGTTGATGTAAATAATTACTATCCATCAATGCTGATTGCTTGGGGACTGGTTACAAGGGCAGCAACCAATGACAATTACCCGTTAGTGTATAACACACGAAAAGCCATGAAGGAAAAACAGATTGCTGCAAAAAACGCCGGAAATAAGAAAGAGGTCAAACGGTGGAAGAAAGCACAGTTGCCATATAAGAAGATGCTGAACGCCTTGTCAGGTGCAATGAAGGATGAAACCAATGCAGCGTATGACCCAAGAAACAATAACTGTATGTGCATCAACGGTCAGTTGATGTTGCTTGACCTGATTGAACACCTTGAAGTTGTACCGGGATTTGAACTGATTCAGTCCAACACGGACGGTCTTATTATTTGGATTCCTGACACAGATGAAGCCTTTGAAATGGTTGATGATATTTGTTGGGAGTGGGAACAGCGTTGTTCAACAGATCAGTGTTCAATTCTTCTTGAACTGGATAACATCAGTGAAATCTATCAGAAGGATGTGAACAATTACCTTTGGGTTGGTATTGACGGCGGTGTTGAAAGAATCGGTGCTTATGTGAAGGAACTTTCAGCGGTTGACAATGATCTGCCAATCCTGAATAAAGCACTGGTTGACTACATGGTTAAGAAAACCCCGGTTGAACAGACCATCAATAAGTGTGATGACCTGATTATGTTTCAGAAGATCGTCAAGTTATCAGACAAGTATGATTGGGTGGAACATGAGCATTGCACACCGCTTGTCAGTCATATAGGCAAAAGAACAATCAAGACGGTGTATGAATACCCTGACAAGGACAAATACACATATAAGTCATACAGGGTGTTTGCATCTAACGATCAGCAGCATGGAAGATTGCTGAAACGTAAACAGGTGAAAACCAAGGGTGAAAAATTCGGTAATACACCTGACCACTGTTTCATTTTCAATGATTCGGTTGTTGGGATAAAAACACCGCCTGAACTTGATAGGCAGTGGTACATAGATTTAGCAAAGAAACGCTTGAAACAATTTGGTGTTGTAGCGTAACACCGGGAAGGAAGGTTTTTCATGGATTTAGAAATTAGATATGAAAATGGTTCAATGACAGTTCATCTTGAAGAATTTCTTTCAGAACGCAGAATTGCCAAGGTCAGGAAACTGCTGAAAGTTATCAGAAGCAGTTTCACACCTGAATGTGAACAGCAGATGAAAGAATTTATTCAGGAACAGACTGAACAGTTTGAACAAGTTCAGAAGGAACACAGTATTTACATTGAAGGGTACACGCAAAAGGTCAAGTATGCAGAACAGCAGATCAGGCAGACAAAGCACCGTATTTCACAGATTCAGACGGGTGTTAAAAACTCGCAGCTTCTCCGGGATTCACACAGGAAGAACACAAAAGTTTGGAAGGATCGCAATGCTGATGTAAAAAAGTACAGGGAACGCCTAAAAGAACCAAGGACAACTTTGAAGGAACAGAATGAAGAACTTAGGAACTTGAAAACACGGTTATGGAAAAGGCAAAAGGCTTTTGACTGCAATGTCAGAAACAAGGAATTTTATAAAAAAGTGATGCAAGAAATCACTTAAAGGATGGTGATAAAAAATGCCACTATACAAAGGTTATGTTGAAACCAAAGGCAAGGCAAGCATTGAAAAATTGAAAAACAGAACCACATGGAAAACCTATGATGAAGTGAAGAACCTGAACGGGTTCGGCGGGGTTTTGGCTGATGACACTATCCTTATCGACATTGATGATTCTGACCAATCTGAAATTCTGATGAACATTGTGGAAGAACTGCAACTTGACTGTAAAGTCCTTTGTACCAGTAGGGGAAAACATTTTCTTTTCAAGAATCATACCATTGCAAGGAACAGGACACACGTTCAGTTGGCGGTTGGTCTTACTGCTGATATAAAAGTCGGCAGTAAGTTATCCTATGAGGTTATCAAGATTGACGGTGAAGAAAGATTTTGTGAATGGGACATTGAAGAAGGTGGAAAGTATCAGGAAGTTCCTAAGTGGTTGTTCCCGGTCAAGGCAACCGCAGACTTTGTTGATATGGATGCCGGGGACGGAAGGAATCAGGCACTTTTCAATTACATCCTGACCCTTACTGCAAATGATTTCACTGTTGAAGAAACCCGTGAGTGCATCCGCATCCTGAATAAGTTTGTTCTGAAACAACCGCTGTCAGATGATGAACTGGAAGTGATCTTGCGTGATGATGCTTTTCAGAAACCTGTTTTTTTCCTTGGCAGCACATTCCTGTTTGACAAGTTTGCAGTATTTATGAAGAACACGGCACACGTTATCAAAATCAACGGGCAGTTGCATATATACAAAGACGGCGTGTATTCCAATGGGTATAAAGAAATTGAATCAAACATGATTCAGCACATCCCCAACCTAAAAAAGATGCAACGCCGGGAAGTTCTTGATTACATGGAATTGATCGTTGATGAAAAGGAACAATCAGATGCAAACCTGATTGCTTTCAACAACGGTGTATATGACCTTGTGACCGGGGAACTGAAACCATTCAGCACGGACATTGTTATTACTAACAAGATTCCTTGGGACTATAAGCCGGATGCCTATTCTGAACTGGCAGATAGCACCCTGAACAAGTTAGCGTGTGGTGATGCAGCAATCAGGGCATTGTTGGAAGAATGTATTGGTTACTGCTTTTACAGAAGAAACGAGTTAGGCAAGGCGTTCATTCTGACAGGTGACAAGTCCAACGGTAAAAGTACATTTTTGGATTGTGTCAAAGCAATCCTTGGTGATCGGAACATTTCAGCACTTGACCTGAAAGAACTGGGTGACAGGTTCAATACTTCAATGATGTTCGGCAAACTGGCAAACATTGGTGATGATATTGGTGATGATTTCCTTCAAGGTTCACAGGTCAGCGTGTTCAAGAAAATAGTAACAGGTAACCGCATCAAGGCAGAGCGTAAAGGACAAGACCCATTTGAGTTCAACCCGTTCATCAAACTGTTATTCAGTGCAAATGATATTCCACGTATGAAGGACAAGACCGGGGCGGTACTTAGGCGTTTGGTTATCATTCCATTCAATGCTACGTTCAGCAAGGATTCACCTGACTATGACCCATTCATTAAGTACAAACTGATTCAACAGGAAAGCGTTGAATATTTCATCAGGCTTGGTGTGGAAGGTCTGAAAAGAATTATCATCAATGACGGATTCACCAAGTCAGACAAGGTTCAGAACCAGTTGACAGAGTATGAAGAAGAAAACAACCCTATCCTTGCATTTATCAATGACACCGGGGTTGACATGATAGAAAATGAACCAACCGCTGATGTATATAAACGGTATCAGGTTTTTTGTGCAGACAATGCAATGCAGCCAATGTCAAATATTGTATTCAGTAAGCAGATCAATAAAAGGCTTGGGTTCAGAGTAATTCAGAAAAAAGTGAACAATAAAAATTGTAAGATATTTGTTTCATAGCAGAAAGGAAGGTGATTGAATGTGTCAGAAAAACTGCAAATATTGGAACTTTTTGGTGGCATAGGGTCACCAAGGGTTGCCCTTAGAAACATAGGTGTTTCAGTAAAATCTATTGATTATGTGGAAATTGATGAAAAGGCGGTCAGGTCATACAATGCAATGTTTGAACAGGAATCAGCATATTCACCGCAGACAGTAGTGGGGTGGAATCTTCAACCTGATATTCTGATTCACGGGTCACCGTGTCAGGATTTCAGCATTGCGGGGCATCAGGGAAAAGCAACGGCAGCAGACGGAAGAATAAATAAAGGAAAAGGTGCTGATGAAGGTTCAGGGACAAGATCATCCCTGATGTGGGAAACGGTACATATTATTGAACAGATGGGTGAGTGGAAACCAACTGTTGTGATATGGGAAAACGTAAAGAATGTTTTATCAAAGCACATGGTTCACAACTTCAACCGTTACCTGTCATATATGGAAAAGTTGGGTTATTCCAATAATTACAAAGTGTTAGACTGCCGTGATTATGGAATACCACAGGCACGGGAACGGTGTTTCACAGTATCAATTCTTGGTGACAATGCTTTTGATTTTGAACTGATGGAAAAAAGACCCATGAAAAACATTTCAAATTTTCTTGAATACGGTGATGTTCCTGATTGCTACTTGGTGACACAGCCAAGTGTTTATTCAGTAATTGGTAAGAAAGGAATTAGAAGGGCAACCATAATCAAAGATTATGTAAATACTATAACAACAAGACAGGATAGGACACCCGCACAGGTCATTGATCTTGGTGGTGGAAAATACAGATATTTGACAGAACTGGAATGTTGGCGGTTGATGGGGTATTCGGATGATGATTTTTATGCAGCAGAAGCAACTTGCAGAGTTGAACCGGGGAAAATGAACAGAACCTTATATCATCAGGCGGGTAATTCCATACCCGTACCGATATTTGAAAGTATGTTCAGTGCAATGCTGAACAGTGGGATTATAAGAAAGGAAGGTATCAATTAGTGAAAGGTGGAAGAAATACAGAAGGTTATGCAGACCCAACGGCAACTATTGCGGTTGGTAGAGTTGCAAAGGAAGAACGTGAACAGATTGAATGTGAAGCAGCAGACAAACGTGCCTATGATCTGATTAAGGTTTTGAAGTACATCATCAAAGGTGCGGGGTTTGAACTGACTGAACGTGTTCAGGTAAAAGATACCAAGACGGGAAGGGTTTACAGATGAATGAAATATTTACAGGTACATTTGATAGGTGGACATGGTTTCCACAAATGAAACCTTGGGAACTGGAAGTAATGAGTTCCAACAAAAAGGTTCAGAGAATGAAAGACAGGCAAGATAGAAAGGTGAGGTTAAGAAACCATGGAAAATAAGATTTTGGAATTATTAGAACAGAAGGGCAGCGTATCAATGAATGATGATATTTTTCCGTTGGTGGAAAAAGAATTTGAAGGTCAGGTGATTGGTGCAGAACTTTATGAACTTGCACACCAATACATATCACAGTTGTTGTATGGGGTACATACTGCCGGGATTGCCGTGATTGCTGTTCCTAAGTTTGCAGCGGGTCAGCAGTTTGGTCAGATGGTTGTTGCTGATGTGATTTATACAAAGGTGAATGATACACCGTATGATTTTATGCAGTAGTTGCGGTTGGTAACTGTTGGTAACGGTTCACGGTAACGGTTGAAAGTCTTTATCTATGCGGTTTGTAACGGTAGTAACGGTTAAATGTAATTTTCTTATTATTTTTATATAAGTATTTTTTATGTATTTATAAAAAGTAAAAATATAGAGTATAAGGGTTTAACAGTTACCGTTACCAACCGTTACCATCAGTATTTACAAGGCTTTCAAGGTATTTTTTGCCAATTTTCAACCGTTACCCAACCGATACCAAGGAAAGGATAGGTGAAAGTGATGAATAATAAGAAATTGACTGCACGGCGGTACTTAGAGCAGATACAGGAATTTGATATTTATATCAATCAGGACTTAGAACGCCTTGAAGAAATGAAAATCAATGCTTGCAGTACAGGGGCAATAGATTATTCCAAGGATAGAGTGCAGACAAGTCCGTCAGGTGATACACTTTGCAAACAGGTAACAAATTATGTTGCTTTCAATGATAAAATCAATGCAGAAATTGACAGTTTTGCAGATGCTAAAGAACAGATCATCAAAGAAATCAGAGGTTTGCGTGATAAAAATTATGTTCAGGTGTTGTATAAAGTGTATGTTCAGTACAAGACAGTGAAACAGGCATCCAAGGAAATGAAAAAGTGCTATAATTACACGGTTGAACTGCATAACAAGGCACTTGCAGCGTTTGAAAAAACTTATCAAAACTTACATTATTTGATGTAATCGGTTATAATCTGACGATTGACAAACGGGTACAAGACAATTATGATAAACTTGCAAAAACTGGGTTGCAGATAATTCATAAGAATTATCTGCAATTTATTTTTTACTGCCGATATTTGCACCCTGAAATGTAATGTTTCAGGGATTTTTTATTGCAAAAATACATGAAAGGGGTGTTGTTTGATGGCAAAAACGGCAAAATTAACTGAAAAACAGCAGCGTTTTGTTGAAGAATACCTGATTGACCTGAACGCAACACAAGCAGCCATTCGTGCGGGTTATTCGGCAAAAACAGCAGATCAGCAAGGTTCAAGGATGTTGGCAAATGTCAAGGTTCAACAGGCAATTAGTGTTGCAATGGCAGAACGCAGCAAAAGAACAGGAATCAATCAGGACAGGGTTGTTTTAGAACTTGCCCGCATTGCTTTTGTGAAGATGACAGACCTTGTTGATAGTCACGGAAGAATCAAAGACAATGCAACTGATGATGACCTTGCCTGTATTGAATCCGTGAAATATAAACAGTCTGAATCAGAAACCGGGTCAAGTGTTGAAAGGGAAGTGAAGATTTCACCAAAGCTGAAAGCACTTGAATTACTTGGTAAGCATTTGGGTATGTGGAATGACAAGATTGATGTGAATATCACACAGCCTATTGTTATCACTGGTGAAGATGCCCTTGAAGATTAGGCGGTGATTGCCTATGGTAAAGAACCGCATTTCTTCACAATATGTTTTTGGGTATCAGAAATTTATCCTGTACCCGGAAGATTACAAGACTACAAAGTCCGGCAAGAAGAAAGTGCTGCTGCCTGAACTGGTTGGTAAGGGTTACGGTACTTTTTGGCGTTGGAAAGGTAGATATAGGGTATGCAAGGGTAGCCGTGCATCCAAGAAATCAAAAACAACTGCCCTTTGGTACATCACCAATATGATGAAGTACCCACAGGCAAATACCCTTGTGGTCAGAAAGACTTTCAGAACCCTGAAAGATTCCTGTTTCACAGAATTGAAGTGGGCGATTCACCGCCTTGGTGTTGATGCCTTTTGGGAAATCAAAGAATCACCACTTGAAATGACCTATAAACCGACAGGTCAAAAGATTTATTTCAGGGGACTGGATGACCCCCTGAAAGTAACATCAATAACCGTTGATATTGGTTGCTTGTGTTGGATGTGGATTGAAGAAGCGTATGAAATCAGTTCAGAAGATGATTTCAATATGCTTGATGAATCAATCCGTGGTGCTGTTCCTGACGGTTCAGGACTGTTCAAGCAAATAACCCTTACACTGAACCCGTGGAATGAACACCACTGGATAAAGAAGCGGTTTTTTGATAACACAGATGATGAAACCCTTGCAATGACCACCAATTACAAGTGCAATGAATGGTTGGATAAGGCAGACTTAAAAGTCTTTGAAACCATGAAGAAGCAGAACCCAAGGCGTTACAAAGTAGCGGGTCTTGGTGATTGGGGTATTGTAGACGGTCTTGTCTATGAAAATTGGGAAGAAAAGGCGTTCAGCGTTGATGAAGTCAAGAAGATTGCCGGGGTCAAGTCTGTATTTGGTCTTGACTTTGGTTATACAAATGACCCGTCAGCACTGTTTTGTGGTCTGATAGATCAGTCAAGCAAGACTATTTGGGTATTTGATGAAATGTATCAGCCGGGTATGAGTAATGAAGCCATTGCCGAACAAGTTCAGCGGATGGGATATGTGAAAGAGAAGATCACAGCCGATTCAGCAGAACCAAAGAGCATTGACCGCTTGCGTGAACTGGGTCTGAAAGGAATCAGGAAAGCAAGGAAGGGCAAGGACAGCATCAACAACGGCATTGACTTCATTCAGGACTATCACATTATCATTCACCCAAGATGCGTGAATTTCATCACAGAGATCAGCAACTATCAATGGGACAAGGATGCCAAGACAGGCAAGAAACTGAACCGTCCTATTGATGATTTCAACCACCTGATGGATGCAATGCGTTATGCGATTGAACAGATGGCAAAAGGTGATGCCTTTAGTTTTGATTAAGCAATTACCGGGTAGAATACACGGCATCAGCAACCGTTCTTTTGGACGGTAGGAAACGGTTGTCAAATGCTTACTCCGGGGCGGTTGCAACAGGTGACCGCCTATGATGCCTGTATAACTACTTTTTGAATAAAAGGAACAAATTAGTAACACATACCCTTGGAAACATAGTGTTTTCAGGGGTTTTGATTTTATTATGCAATGAAAGGGGTGAATTGAACCGTGTTCAGTTCCTTAATAAACACACTGACATTGAAGGTTTCCAACTTTATACTGGACGGTGCAAGGTCAAGGATGACTGACAAGGAATTTCTTGAAAAAGAAATTATGAAATGGAAAACGTCACCCCACCGCATCATGCAGATTAAGGGTTCACTGTACTATGACAATGAACATGATATTTTGAAGCGGAAACGTACAATGATAGGTGAGGATGGCAAGTTACAGGTTGTTGAGAACTTACCAAACAACAGGGTCATTGATAACCAATATGCAAAAATGGTCAATCAGAAAGCAAATTATCTGTTTGGTCAGCCTTTTGCAGTAAGTGGTGAGAATGACCAGTATGTTGAACTGCTGAAAAAAGTGTTTAATAAGCGGTTTATGAAAACCATAAAAAACAGCGGTAAAGCAGCATACAACGGGGGAATCTGTTGGTTATATCCGTATTATGACAATGAAGGTCATTTCACTTTCAGGTTGTTCCCCGGCTATGAGATTTTGCCGTTTTGGAAAGACAACGATCATACAATACTTGACTTTGCAGTCAGGCTTTACTTGGTGATTGGGTATGAGGGAACAACCCCAACTGTCATTGAAAAGGTTGAAGTGTATGATGTTGATGGTGTTCACAGGTTCATTCTTGACCACGGCACACTTATCCCTGATCTGACAAACAACGGTGAAGCTGACTGTTACCATGTTACCATGACGGATGCAACCGGGAAAGTGACGGGGTTCAACTGGCAGCGTGTCCCCCTGATTCCATTGAAAGCCAATGAACAGGAAACACCACTGCTGAAAAGGGTCAAGTCTTTACAGGACGGTATCAATGTGATGCTGTCCGACTTTGAAAACAATATGCAAGAAGATGCCCGGAACACTATTTTGGTATTGAAGAACTATGACGGTACTAATTTGGGTGAATTCAGAAAGAACCTTGCAACATATGGTGCAGTAAAGGTCAGATATGATGGTGACACTAAGGGTGGGGTTGAAACCCTTGAAATCACAGTCAATGCGGATAACTATAAGGCTATTGTGGAAATCTTCAAGAAAGCCTTGATTGAGAACGCAATGGGTTATGATGCCAAGGATGACAGACTTTCCGGCAACCCTAATCAGATGAACATTCAGTCAATGTATTCTGATATTGATATTGATGCAAACGACACAGAAACAGAATATCAGGCAGCCTTTGAAGAAATCCTTTGGTTTGTGAATTGCCATTTTGCCAATACAGGACAGGGGAACTTTGAAGGTGAAGAAGTAGACATCATATTCAACCGTGACATTCTTATCAATGAATCAGAAGCCATTGATAACTGTCAGAAATCTGTTGGTATTCTTTCTGATGAAACAATTATCAGTCAGCATCCTTGGGTAGATGACCCACAGGCAGAACTTGAACGCCTGAAAAAGCAGAAGGAAGAAGAACAGAAAGAAATGCTTGCACAGTATGACCCGTTTGGTACACAGAATGATGACCCTGACAACAAAGGTGACCCAAACAAGGGAAGTCAGGGCGGTGAAGTAGATGAATAACGGTGAATACTGGCAGAAGCGTTTTGAACTGCTTGAACAGGCTGCACACCAACAGGGGGTTCAGTGCTATGCGGATATTGAAAAACAATACCGACAGGCACAGAAGCAACTTGAAGGTCAGATTGCTGCATGGTATCAGCGTTTTGCATCTAACAACGGGGTAACCCTTGCAGAAGCAAAGCGGATGTTGAACGCAAAGGAACTTGCTGAACTGAAATGGGATGTGAACCAGTACATTCAGTACGGTCAGGAAAATGCGATCAACGGCACTTGGGTCAAGCAGCTTGAAAACGCATCTGCAAGATTCCATATCAGCAGACTTGAAGCCTTGAAGTTGCAGACCCAACAGAGCATTGAAGTCATGTTTGGAAACCAACTTGACAGCATTGACAGCACAATGCGGAATGTTTACAAGTCCGGCTATTATCACACAGCCTATGAGATTCAGAAGGGTGTGGGTGTTGGTTGGGACTTTTCCGCACTGGATGACAAGCAGATCAGCAAGGTCATCAACAAGCCTTGGGCGGTTGACGGCAAGAATTTCAGTGAAAGGATATGGGGCAACCGTCAGAAGTTGGTCAATGAATTGAACAACACCTTGACACAGAACATCATCTTGGGAAAAGACCCGCAGAAAGCCATTGATGAAATTGCCCGGAAGATGAACACTTCCAAGACCAACGCCGGGCGGTTGGTAATGACAGAAGAAGCCTTTTTCAGTTCCGCAGCACAGAAGGATTGTTTTGATGAACTTGATGTTGAACAATTTGAGATTGTGGCAACACTGGATTCCCACACTTCGGATATATGCCGGGGTATGGATGGCAAGCATTTCCCTATGTCTGAATGGAAGGTTGGTGTGACTGCACCGCCGTTTCATGTTCATTGCAGAAGTACCACAGTACCATATTTTGATGATGAATTTGATGCTGTCGGTGAACGTGCTGCACGGGATGAAGAAACAGGCAAGACCTACTTTGTACCGGGCAATATGACCTATAAGGAATGGGAAAAGTCATTTGTCAACGGTGGTGATAAGTCAGGTTTGCAAGAAGCATCACCTGATGATACAATCAAAGCAAAGGAAGAAATCAAACAGGTTGCGGAAGAATTAAAGATTGACAATTTCCCGGATGTTTTCAAGGCAAAAGGTGAATTGAAAAATACACAAGCACTTGTGGACTATATAAACGGGTTGGAAGGTGCAGATGCAAATGTGGTTGCACTGTATAATAGCATGGCAAAATTGGAAACCATAGAAAACAATGGTATTCCGTTCAAAATATCACACGGTAAGAATCATGCTGTTTCAACTTCAACATATACATTGACCGGGAATTTGGCTGATGTAAAATTGACTATTCCAAAATTACAAGGTGAAAATCTTGCCGGACAGGTAAACACCACATTGCATGAAGAAATGCACCTGATGGATTTGTACGGTAGAAAAGACCCGTCAAAAAGTGGTAATTGGTTCAGCACAAGCAGAACAGCACTGATGGATGTATTCAAAAGTACATCAGATTCAATCAGTGATGAAGTTGCAGACCTATTTGCTGAACATAAAAAAGAGTATAGAAGGGTTCGGGATGAAGTAAATGCAAAATATCAGAATTTGATTTCTGAACTGAATAATTCAGTGATGGATAAAACCTTCCAAGGTTCACTTGCTGATTATAAGAAACAGTACAATAAACTGGTATCAGCCATGAATGATGAACGTGATTATATGGCAAGAAACATCATGGGTGGTGGAATAGGAAATCTTGAAGATATTTATGATGCACTGTCAGGTGGTGTATTCAGAGATAAAGGAACAGTCATGTATGGTCATGGGTCATCTTATTACAGAAGCCAAGAAAGCCGGGTGCATGAAACAATAGCAAATTACGCAGCATTGAGCATAACAAGACCTGATTTGATTGAACTGCTGAAAGCAGATAAGCCGGATTTGGTTGCAGAATTGGATGCGACTATTGTTGAACTTTTGAAGAAAGTGGGTGATGGATGATGAAAAATGAATTGATTGAAAAAAGCATAAAAGTCAGACAGTTGTTTTCAGAAGTCGATTTCCCACCTACAATGATACAATTTTTTGATTTAGACAGTGATGAACTACTGGATGAAAAGATTAGAGTGTTGACGGCGTTAAAAGATGGAAAGCAGATTGCAGATATTCCAAACTTTTATGATATTTTGGAATTATACCCCAAAAACGGGGAACATTGGGACTAAAAGCACGGCTATTTGACCGTGCTTTTTTCATACCTTAACAAGTTATCAATAGACCTGTAATAATTGTTATATGACGGTTATATGAGGTCAGAAAGGGGGATAAAAGGCACATGAAAACGTACACAATGAGAAAGGCATGGTGATCCTGATTATCTCCCGGCTACTGGGTCAAGTAGCATATAGAAAAGGCATCCGGCAGCGGGTGTCTTTTTTCTTGCGGGTTGTCAAGCGTAAACCGAACAAAACCAATCAATCATGTGGGAGTAACCCCGTATAAAAACGTATTTGAAAGGATGGTATAGAAATGACAAGAAAACAGTTAGAGGATTTAGGACTTACCAAGGAACAGGTTGATTCAGTAATGAAAATCAATGGTGATGACATTGAGAACGCAAAGGGTACTGCTTCAACAGAAATCAAGAACTTGCAGACAGAAGTTGAAGGACTGAAAACACAAGTCGGTGACCGTGACAAGCAGTTAGAAACCCTGAAAGCATCTGCCGGGGACAACGCCGATCTGAAAAAGAAGATTGAGGAGTTGCAGACCGAAAACGCCACAGCTAAGGCAAGCCATGAATCTGAACTGAACCAGTTGAAAATTGATTTTGCTGTTGAAAAAGCACTGACAGGTGCAAAGGCAAAGAACATCACCGCAGTTAAGGCACTTTTAGACCTGAAGGATGCCAAGTTTGACAAGGAAGGAAATGTCAAGGGATTAGCTGAACAGATCGAAAAACTGACCAGTGATGAAGGTACTAAGTTCCTGTTTGAAGCACAGAAACAGCAGCAGAATTTCAAAGGTTTTCAGCCGGGGGCATCCGCACAGCAGAAACCGGGTGCAGAAGTTGACACTTCAAAAATGAACTATGATGAATTATGTGCCTATTTAGCAGAAAATCCTGATGCTAACTTAGGTGAGTAAAAGAAAGGACAGGTGAAAATTTATGCCAAACGATAAGTTTGATTCTAAAAGTTTTAACCCACAGGCTTTCAAGTATATGGTTGGTAGAGTGCCGAACCTTCATATGCATGAGATCAAGAAGTCAAAAGCACTGGCGGGTAACCCTGACATTAAGGCAACCCTTGGTGGTAGTCAGGGCGGTACAGGTTACGCAAGAATTGCAATGCGTGGTCTGTTAGATGGTGATGCAGTCAATTATGACGGTCAGACTGATATTACTGCAACCAGTACCAAGACCTTTGAACAGGGTGTTGTTGCTGTTGGTCGTGCTAAAGCATGGCTTGAAAAAGATTTTTCCTATGACATTACAGGCGGTATTGATTTCATGCAGAATATCGCAGATCAGGTTGGTGAGTATTGGGACGGTGTAGATCAGGACACTATTATTGCAATTCTTGATGGTGTATTTTCTATGACTGGAACAAAGAACAAAGAATTTGTTGATGCTCACACCTATGATGTAACAGAGAAGGTTGACGGTAAAATGTCTGCAACTACTCTGAACAGTGCAACCAATAAGGCGTGTGGTGCTAACAAGAAGAAGTTCACACTGGTGTTCATGCACAGTGATGTTGCAACGAACCTTGAAAACCTGAACCTTGTAGCACACCTGAAATACACTGATTCACAGGGTATGCAGCGTGAACTTGATCTTTACACTTGGAACGGTAAGTTGGTAGTCATTGATGACGATATGCCGACTACTGAACAGGAAGGTTTCTATATCAAGGCAAAGTCAGCTGATGAAGGTGCTTTACAGGTTGTTGCTAACAGTGCAACACCTACTGCAAAGCAGATCAAACTTGAATCTGTCACACCTGTTGCAGACAGTTATGAAACACCAAAAGAAGGTGATTATGTTGTGTATGTTGATGCTTTCACAGAGTACACAACTTATGTACTTGGTAATGGTTCAATCAGTTATGAGGATTTAGGGGTAAAAGTACCTTATGAAATGAATCGTAACCCTGAAAAGAATGGTGGTCAGGACACACTTTATACAAGACAGAGAAAGGTTTTTGCACCTTTTGGTATTTCTTATGAGAAGAAGTCACAGGCTACATTATCCCCTACCAATGAGGAATTAAAGAAGGGTGAGAACTGGACACTGGTACATTCCGGGGAAACTACGGAAAGCAAGCGTTCATATATCAACCATAAGGCAGTACCTATTGCCCGTATCATTTCCCGTGGATAATTTCTGATCTGAAAGGGTGGTTGCAATGTTTGATACTGATACAGTAAAAGAACGGTTGAAATCATTCGGTTATGAGGTCAAGGCAGATGATGAATTTGCCTTGACCTTTTGCGTTGAGAAAGTACGTAGCACAATCAAGAATGAAATCAACTGGAATGATGTGCCGGAAGGACTGGAACACATTGCCGTTGATATGGCGGTGGGTGAATTTCTTCTTTCCAAGAAAACCTTTGCACCTGATGACCTTACCGGGTTTGATTTAGAATATGCTGTCAAGCAGATTCAGACAGGGGACACCAACACGGTCTTTGCGACTGGTGAAGGTTCAATGACCCCTGAACAAAGACTGACTTCTTTCATCAATTACCTTTTATCCTATGGAAAGACTGAATTTAATTCATTCAGGCGTATCAGATGGTAAAGCAGATTCAGGCAGCACAAAAGGCTGCAAGGAAAGCCATTGAAGCAACCTATTTTGGTACTTTGACGGTGACAGAACTGCAAAAGGTAAAAAATGAGAAGTCAAAACTTATGGAAGAATCAGAGGTTGTAGTCTTACAAGACCAACCGTGCAGATTATCTTTTGAAAAACTGCAAACAGCAATTCAGTCAGAATCAGCAGCAACGATCACGCAAAGCACAAAGTTATTTGTTTCCCCGGATGTAACCATCAAAGCGGGGTCAAAACTGACAGTAACACAGGACAATGTGACTACGGACTACACCCGCAGCGGTGTCCCTTCCACATATCCAACGCATCAGGAAATTACACTTGAACTGTTCAAGGAATATGCGTAAATGGGTAGAATGGGAAGATTTGACTGCAAAGGTCTGAAAGACTTTCAGCAGCAGTTGGGAAAGTTGCAAAATCCTGATGACTTTGTGGAATCGTGTGCAAAAGAACTTGCTGCCCGGTTGCTTCGCATGGTGGTAAAAAGAACACCTGTCGGACAGTACCCGGCAAGTTCAGGAAAAAAGGGCGGTACATTAAGGCGTGGTTGGACTGGTGAAAAACGTGCATCAGCACAAGGGTATGCAGACAGCCTGACGGTGAACCATTTTGGTGACACCTATGTCATTGAAATTGTGAACCCGGTTGAATATGCATCCTATGTTGAGTACGGACACAGGACAGCCAATCATTCAGGATGGGTCAAAGGTCAGTTTATGATGACCATATCTGAACAGGAATTACAGAAAATTGCCCCAAAGGTGCTTGAAAACAAAATCAAGAAATATTTAGGGGGACTTGGTAAATGATAAATTCAATAGTTGAAGCAATCAGTTGTTCCCTGAACAAAGAATTTGGGGATGATTATGAAATCCACAATGAAGAAATTAAGCAAGGTTTGAAAGAGCCTTGTTTTTTTATTGCTTGCTTGAACCCAAACAACAACCTTTTCCTTGGCAAACGGTATGAACGTACCAATCAGTTCTGCATCCAGTATTTCCCACAGTCTGCAAAGAAGCAGCGGGAATGTGCTGATGTGGCTGAAAGAATGTATGACTGTTTGGAGTATATCACAACAGACGGTGATACCAAGCCAATCAGGGGTTCAAAAATGAATCATCAGGTGGTTGACGGTGTTCTGAATTTTTTTGTCAATTATGACTTTTTCACGGTCAAGACGGAAGATCAGACACCAATGGAAACTATGACGGCAAGCACGGATGTGAAGGAAGGTGGTTGATTATGGCAGCAAAAAAGACAACAACGGGAACTGCTGCAAGGTCTGAACAGACTGAACCAATGTTCAGCAAGGAACAGATTCTTGCATCTGCCCGTTTTGCAAACAGAAGGGACTTGGTGGATGCCCTTCTTGATGAAGATAAAAGTTACACCATGAAAACTGTTGACAATTTAGTTGAAAAATACATGAAAGGACAGGTGAAATAGTATGGCTTTAGGTGGTGGTACATTTACCTCACAGAACAAAGAACTTCCCGGTGCTTATATCAACTTTGTATCGGCTGCATCCGCATCCGCTGCACTGTCTGATAGAGGTATTGCAACAATGCCCCTTGAACTTGATTGGGGTGTTGAAGGGGAAGTTTTTGAAGTAACCAATGAAGATTTTCAGAAGAACAGCCTGAAACTTTTTGGTTATGCCTTTGACAGTCCTAAGATGCTTGGTCTTAATGATCTGTTCATGGGTGCAAAGACCTTATACGCATATCGTCTGAACGGTGGTGGAGATAAGGCAGCGAACACATACGCAACTGCAAAGTATTGTGGTGTGCGTGGTAACGATTTGAAGATCGTGATTCAGAAAAATGCAGATGATGCAAGCAAGTATGATGTTACAACCTACTTCGGTACGGTCAAAGTTGACACACAGACAGTTGCCAAGGCTGCTGATCTTGTGGCAAACGATTATGTGACATTCAAGGCTGCTGATCTTGCTGTTACTGCCGGAACACCTTTAACTGGTGGTACAAACGGCACGGTTGACGGCACTGCACATCAGGCTTACTTGGATAAAATCGAATCATACACCTATAACACTATGGGTGTTGTGGTTACTGATGATGTTACCAAGAAGTTATATGTGGCTTTCAACAAGCGTTTGCGTGATGAACTTGGTATCAAGTTCCAGTTGGTTGTTTACAACCTGTCTGCTGATTATATGGGCGTTATCAGTGTGAAGAACAAGGTAACAGATACAGGATGGTCAGAAGCAGCACTTGTGTACTGGGTAACTGGTGCAGAAAGCGGTTGTGCGGTCAATAAGTCTTGTCAGAACAAGAAATATGACGGCGGTTTCACCGTTGATACCAATTACACACAGAATGAGTTGAAAGCAGCAATCAAGGCGGGTGAGTTCACTTTCCATAAGGTCAACGGCGTTGTCCGTGTGCTTGAAGATATTAACTCTATGGTGACCACTTCGGACACTTGCGGGGATGTATTCAAGGACAATCAGACGATCAGAGTTATTGACCAGTTAGGAAATGATGATGCAGTTCTTTTCAACACTAAGTATCTTGGTGTTGTTCCAAACAATGCATCAGGCAGAACTTCCCTTTGGTCTGACTTGGTGAAAATCCGTACACAGTTACAGGAACTTGGTGCTATTGAAGGGTTCACTGATTCTGATGTTACGGTTGCACAGGGCGATTCCAAAAAGGCGGTTGTGATTACATCAGCAATCACCGTTGTGAACGCTATGGGTAAACTCTATGAAACGGTTACGGTTGCGTAAGAAAGGGGTGAAATAAAATGCCGAATGTAACAATGAAAGCAAGGGACACTATTGCAGCAAAACTTGCTGAATGTTTTATCACAATCGGAAGTAGAAGATACAACTTCATGCAGATGATTGATATGGAAGCAAAGGTTGAGAAAACCAAGACTACTGTTCCCCGCCTTGGTGCAATCATGGCGGGTCATAAGTCATGTGGTATGGAAGGTACTTTTTCCGGCACGGCACACTATAACCAGTCAGTTCTTCGTCAGGCATTACTTGACTATAAGAACACTGGTGAAGATGTGTATTTTGAAATGCAGATCACCAATGATGACCCAACCAGTGATGCGGGCAGACAGACGATCATTTTCTATGACTGCAACACTGACGGCGGTGTGTTAGCAAAATTTGATGCTGACGGGGAATACCTTGATGAAGAGATTGAAGGAACATTTGAGGACTTCTCAATGCCTGAATCTTTTGCAAACCTCACGGGTTTTCTTACTAACTAAGTAACAGAACCCCTTGTGTGGCTTTTATATAAGGTCATATAAGGGGTTTTTTCTATTCTTTGATAAACAGAAGGGAGAACAACAAAATGTCAAAATTCAGTCGATTTATGAAAGCGAACAAAATCGCAAAGCCAAATGAAAAATATGCACCTACAACCACATTACAGGATGAAAACGGTAAACCGCTGAAATGGGAGTTCAAACAGATTACTTCCAAGGAAAATGAAGCGTTGCGTGATTCCTGTACCATTGAAGTCCCGGTTAAGGGTAAGCCGAACCTTTACAGACCGAAAGTAAAAACTGCTGAATACCTTGCAAAGATGATTGTGGCATCCACTGTATACCCTGACCTTTACGATAAGGAATTACAGGATTCATACGGTGTTATGACCCCGGAAGAACTTCTTTATGCAATGGTTGACAATGCCGGAGAATATCAGGACTTCACAATGTGGATGCAGAAGTTTCAGGGATTTACCAAGAACCTTGATGACAAGGTGGATGAAGCAAAAAACTAATTGAAGAAGGGGATGGTGAAGCAAATTATGCTTACTATGCCCTTCTAAAACTTCACATTCTTCCATCAGTGTTCTTAGATATGGATGAACAGGAAAAAGCCTTTGTGATTGCTTCAATCGAGTTGAAAGCAGAGCATGACAAGAAGGAAAAGAAAAAAGCAGAAGCAAGGGCAAAGAAAAAACACTAAGAAAGGACGGTGAAACAGGTGTCATCTATTCAGACAGGTATTGAACTTAATGACCAATTCAGCGGAGTGTTGAACAACATCATCAGTTCAGTGAACCTTGCCGTGTCTGCAATGTATGATATGCAGCAGTCAATGAACGCTGACATTGATACAAGCAGCCTTGAAGGGGCAAGGGATGAAATCAATCAGGCAACTGCTGCCATTGAAGCAATGAATCAAGCAGCAAGCCAACAGACCGCACCTAATATTGCACCGCCTGTTGTGGATGGGGGAAACGGTCAGGTTATAAACGTGGATGTAAACCCGGTACTTCCTGACCCTTTGGTTGAAAATCCTGAACCAATCAGACCTGAAATTCAGCCAAACGCACCGCCTGACCCTGAACCCGTAGAAATCCCGGTCACATGGAACACTGACGGGATGGATGTGTTCACAGGAACAGGTGTTGAACGATTTCAGCAAGAAGTTCAGAGTGCAAACGATATGTTGAACACACTGAACACCACACAGGCAAGGATTTCACAGACCGCACAGGGAATGGATATACTGCCGGATGCAGCAGTTCAGGATATGAACACCATGCAACAGCGGTTATCTGCAATTCAACAGCGGATTCAGCAGATTGAGAACAACCCGGTAAATGTTGGGGCAGACAATGCAAATGCAGAACTGGAACAGTTGCGTATGCAGTTGAATCAGGCTATTCAGGAACAAAATTCACTGAATCAGGCAATGCAGAACATGGATGTTTCTGCTGCCAATGATGCCTATTTGCGTTTGTCACAGACCGTTGGCAACACAGAAAGGTACATCCGTGACAATGTGGATGAACAGGGGCGTTTCAATCAGGAAATTTCAGCCGGAACGCAACAGGCAAATGAACTGACCAATACCATCAAACGGGCAGTTGCAGCCTATGTCAGTATTCAGTCAGTTGGGAAAGCACTGAACATTTCAGACGAACTTGTTCAGACAACATCCCGTTTGAACATGATGAATGACGGGGTTCAGACAACCGCTGAACTTGTCAACATGGTATATGCAGCAGCACAGGATGCAAGGGGTTCATTCAGTCAGATGGTTGATGTTGTTGCCCGTTTCGGTAACAACGCAAAGGATGCGTTCAGCAGTTCAGAAGAAGTTGTTGCTTTTGCTGATCTGATTCAAAAACAGATGACGATTGCCGGGGCAAGTACCCAAGAAGCAGCAAATGCAGAATTGCAGTTATCACAGGCACTTGGTTCAGGTGTCCTTCGTGGTGATGAATTGAACAGTATCTTTGAACAAGCACCTAACCTGATTCAGAACATTGCGGACTATCTTGATGTTCCAATCGGTAAGATCAGGGAAATGGCAGCGGATGGGGAACTTTCCGCTGATGTGGTCAAGGCAGCAATCTTTTCTGCTGCTGATGACATTAACAGCAAATTCAATGAAATGCCTATGACTTGGGGGCAGATGTGGCAGTCAATGCAGAACACCGCACTGATTGCATTTCAACCTGTTCTTCAAAGACTGAACGATTTAGCCAATAGTGAAGCATTTCAGACTTTCATTCAGGGTGCTATTGAAGCAATGGCAACCCTTGCGAATATCCTTCTGAATGTGTTTGAAGTAGCTGCATCCGTTGGGGCATTTATCGGTGATAACTGGTCAATCATTGCACCAATTATCTATGGTGTAATTGCTGCATTAGGGGCATATTTGGCAATCATGGGAATTGTCAACGCAATTACTGCAATTTCAGCAGCCATTGATGCGACAAAGGCAGCAGCAGATGCACTTGCAGCCGGACAAACATTTCTTTGGACGGTACAGCAGTATGGATTGAACGCAGCACTTGCAGCGTGTCCGATCACATGGATTATTGTGCTGATTATAGCACTTATAGCAATAATTTTTGCCGTATGTAATGCGATTGCAAAGATGACAGGTATTGCAAATTCAGGGTTCGGTGTGATTACTGGTGGTGTGAACGTGGTGATTCAGTTCTTCAAGAACTTGGGTCTAACCGTGGCAAACATTGCCTTGGGTATTGGAAACGCCATTGCAGCACTTGCATCCAATATGATGACGGCATTTCACAATGCTATCTGCAACGTACAGTCATGGTTTTACAACCTGTTAAGCACGGCACTTTCAGTCATTGAAGGTATTTGTGCAGCACTGAATAAGTTACCGTTTGTTGAATTTGATTATTCAGGTATCAGTTCAGCAGCAGATGACTATGCAGCCAAAGCAAGTGAAGCAGCCGGAAACAAAGAAGATTACCAGTCAATCAGTGATGCGTTCAATGAAGGTTTTACAACCTTTGATGCATTTCAGGACGGTTGGGCATCAGATGCGTTCAATGCGGGTGCAGCATGGGGTGACGGTATTGCTGATAAGGTTTCAAACTTTAGTCTGTCGGATGTATTTGGTCAGACAGATATTCCTAATGTGGGTGATTACACATCAGGGTTCAATGATGCAATAGCAAATTCAGGCGTGGGTGACAGCATTGGAAACATTGACGATAACACAGGCAAAATCAAGGATTCTTTGGAAGTATCAGAAGAAGATTTGAAGTATTTGCGTGATATTGCAGAACAAGAAGCAATTAACAGATTCACAACCGCTGAAATCAATGTTGATATGTCAGGTATGCAGAACACCGTGAACAGCGGTGATGACATTGATGGTTTTATGACCAAACTGACAGATTCAGTCAATGAAGCGGTAGACAATATGACGGAAGGGGTGCATGAATAAATGGCAAGAAGCGGATATGATATGTATTTTGACAAATGCCTTTTTCCTGTCACCCCTGAAAAAATCAGCATCAAAATCAATGGTAATAACAAAACGGTCAACCTGATAAATGAAGGTGAAATCAATATCCTGAAAAAAGCCGGGTTGACCGACATTGAATTTGAAGCAGAAATCCCGCAAGTAAAACATCCTTATTCAGTGTATAAGAATGGTTTCAAAGAAGCGGGGTATTTCTTTGATATTTTTGAAGGGTTGAAAACAGGCAAAAAGACATTCCAGTTCATTGTGTGCAGAAAGACCCCGGTGGGAAAAAAACTGCTGAACACGAACATGAAGGTATCTTTGGAAGATTACAAAATTTCAGAGGATGCCAAGAACGGGTTTGACTTCAAAGTCAAGTTCAATCTGAAACAGTACCGGGACTATGGAACAAAGACAGTCAACATCAAAATTGCTGCATCCAAGCCAAAGGCAAGTGCAGAGCCTAAGCGGGAAACCAACAATTCACCCGCCCCGGCAGCAGCACAGACCTATACGGTTGTGCGTGGAGATTGCTTATGGAAAATAGCCAAACGGTTTTACGGCAGCGGTGCAAAATACACCGTGATCTACAACGCAAACAGGGGTGTCATTGGTGGCAACCCTAACTTAATTTATCCTGGAGAGGTTTTGACCATTCCGGCAGCATAAGAAAGGGGTGTTGTTCAATGTACGTTGAACTACTGGTTGGGAATGAATCAGGAACAAAAGTATATCAGCCTGTTGTTCAGGAAGGTATTGAATGGTCAACAGAAAGAAAAAACACCCCCGGCAAACTGGTTTTCAAAGTCCTGTATGACAACATTCTTGATTTTTCAGAAGGTAGTCCAGTCAGGATGAAGGTGGACGGTGACAATGTATTCTTTGGTTTTGTGTTCAAGCAGCAGAGAACCAAGGACAAAATCATTACTGTCACCGCCTACGATCAGTTGAGGTACTTAAAAAATAAAGATACCAAGGTCTATGAAGGAAAGACGGCAAACCAATTTGTGAAAATGATTGCAGATGATTATGCCCTGAACCTTGGCACACTGGATGATACCGGGTATGTCATTGAATCAAGGGTTGAAGAAAATACTTCACTGTTTGAAATGATAGCAAATGCCCTTGACCTGACACTGACCAATACCGGGGAAATGTATGTGTTATATGATGACTTTGGGAAACTTACCCTGAAAAGCCTGTCATCTATGTATGTGGGTGTTCCGGGGGCGTACCTGATGATTGATGAAGAAACCGGGCAAAACTTTGACTATACTTCATCTATTGATGAAAACACATATAACAAAATCAAACTGACCTATGATAACAAGGACACAGGAAAGCGTGATGTTTACATCACACAGGATTCTTCCAACATTAACAAGTGGGGTATCTTACAGTATTTTGACACCTTGCAGAAAGGTGAAAATGGTCAGGCAAAAGCAGATGCCCTTTTGAAACTGTATAACAAAAAGACCCGTAACCTAAAAATCACTAATGCTTTAGGTGACAACAGAGTGCGGGCGGGTTCAATGGTTGTCATCAACCTTGATCTTGGTGATGTAAAACTGAAAAACTGGATGCTTGTTGAAAAATGCAAGCATACCTACAAGGAAGGTGAACATTGGATGGATTTGACACTTAGAGGGGGTGAATTTGTTGCCTGATGCAAATGAACTTGTTGATGCCCTGAAAAGGGCAGCCGTTGAAGCGGTTGAAGCGGGGAAACCCGTAAATGTATATTTTGGTGAGGTCGTGAGTGCTTCACCTTTGAAAATCAATGTTGAACAGAAGATGATACTTGGTGAAAAACAGTTGATTCTTTCAAGAAATGTGACGGATTTCAGCACAATGGTAACAGTTGACTGGACTTCTGAAAGCAGTCTTTCCACCCACAACCACACTGTAAAAGGTGACAATGGAAGCGGTGGCAACATTGACTTGAACACAGGGTCAAAGAACCTTGCACATACTCACAAAATTACAGGAAAAAAGAAGATCATCATTCACAATGGCTTGGCGGTTGGTGATGAAGTTATCCTGATAAGACAGCAAGAAGGTCAACGCTTCATTGTTGTGGATAGGATAGGCAAATGATTCCTTCAACAGTTGGTTTTCTTGACCAAGATTTTGAAATTGAAACACAGCCAAGCCTAACTTATAAGATGGATTTAGACGGTGATTCAGTCAGGGGTCTTGTGGATGAACAGGATGCCATGAAGCAGATGATTTTCAGAACACTGCAAACAGAAAGGTATCAGTACATCATATATCCGTGGTATTACGGCATTGAAACACTTGACCTGTATGGTGAACCTGTCACTTGGGTTTGCCCTGAATTAGAACGCAGAATCAGTGAAGCGTTAGCCATTGATGAAAGAATCACGGGTGTGACCGACTTTGAATTTGACCTGACGGTCAAAGGTGTGGTTCATGCCTATTTTACCGTAAAAACAATTTACGGTGATATTAAAGCAGAGAAGGGGGTGAAGATTTAGAATGTATGAAGATCAGACTTATGACATTATCCTTGAAAGGATGATGAACCGGGTATCTGACAAATTTGACAAAAGACCGTCATCCCCTGTTTATGATCTGCATAGTTCAACCGCCATTGAATTTCAGATTTTATACATTGAGTTGGAATATCTGATAAAAAATTCATACGGTGATACTGCTGCAAGGGAATTTCTGATCTTGCTTGCAAAGGACAGGGGACTTTCACCTGAACCCGCAACCAAGGCAATCTTACAGGGTGAGTTCACACCAACAAACATTGATGTTACTGGAAAGCGTTTCAACATTGGTGAAATCAACTATGTTGTGACTGAACAGATCACACCGGGAACATACAAGGTTCAGTGTGAAACAGAAGGTGTTATTGGCAATCAGTACCTTGGGGATATGATACCAATGGAATATATTGACGGATTGCAGACGGCAAGCCTGACAAGCGTATTGATTCCCGGTGAAGATGAAGAAGATACAGAAGTTTTCAGACAGCGTTACTTTGACAGCTTCAATGAACAGTCCTTTGGTGGCAACCACGCTGATTATATGGCAAAGGTCAAAAGTATTGAAGGTGTTGGGTCATGTAAGGTCAAGCGTGTTTGGAATGGTGACATTAGACCCGCTGACATGATCGTCAGTACAGTGGTCAAGAACTGGTATGAATCAATCATTTCAACAGTTCCGGCAGCAGTCAAACCGTGGCTTGATGCCGTATATAATGCAGCCAAGGACAAGAAACTGACGGTTGGTGGTACTGTTCATGTAGTCATCACTGATTCTGATGATTATGGTGAAGCAAGTTCAACACTTGTTCAATATGTTCAGCAGACACTTGACCCGGAAGAAACTGCCGGGGAAGGTTACGGACTTGCACCAATCGGTCATGTGGTCAGTGTAGCAAGTGCATCACCTGTCAGTATTGAGGTCAAGACCACGGTAACCTTTGAAGAAGGTCACAACTGGTCAAATACCAAGGCAGCCATTGCAGAAGCAGTTGATGCGTACTTCTTGGAATTAAGAAAGAACTGGTCAGAAACATCACAAACCATTGTCAGGGTATCGCAGATTGAAAACCGCATCCTTGGTGTTGATGGCGTGGTGGATGTGACCGGGACAAAGCTGAACGGCACGGCAAGCAATATGACCTTGACAGAATTTTGCATACCAAAGTTAGGGGGTGTTTCTGCATGATAAGAGAAGTTGACCTTGTTTCATACTTACCGCCATTCATGCAGAGTTACAAAGAACCCGTTGCAGCACTTGAAGCGGAAAACCCTGAATTTAGTCTGATGTGGTCGGCAACTGACAGGTGTTTGCGTAACCGCTTCATTTCAACTGCTGATGAATATGGAATCAGCCGATTTGAAAAGATGCTGAAAATATACCCAACTGCTGATGATATCCTTGAATCAAGGCGTTCAAGAGTTCAAAGCAAGTGGTTCAACACAATCCCGTACACTTGGAAAGTGTTGCTTCAAAAGTTGCTTGTCCTTTGTGGTGACAGTGATTTTGAAGTGACTGGTGATTTCAAGACTGGGTACACACTGTATATTGACACTGACCTTGAATTATATGGTCAGGTGGAAGAACTGGAAAACATCATAAACACAATGATTCCTGAAAATCTTGTGGTTGTATCTAAGAACAGCATCCATTGCAACATCAAAGGTGCTGTTCTTTTTGGTGGTGGCATCTGCTTCATCAATGAATTTATCATCACAAACGATTTCCGGGAAGTGTTTGATGTGAACGGTTCATCAGTCTTTGGTGGTGGAATCGTTCAGACTGAAATGCTGAACATCACAAATGACAGTCAGGAAACAGTGAGTGTTCAGGGTACAGTGAACTTTGGTGGTAAGGCAACAGATACCGCAATGGTAACCATTTCAACAGATTTTAATGAAACAATCCGGGCAGATATGGATGCAAAGGCAGCATCCGGCGTTGTTCAGGTAGACTTCATTGAGATAAAAACAACATAGAAAGGAATGATAAGATGGCAGAGTATTCAAAACTTTACATCACAAACAATGGTCAGGCACTTATGGCAAAGATGATTGCCGGGTCAGGAAACATTGATTTTACAAAAGTATGTTCTTCCAGTACCCAGTACACTGAAAGTCAGTTACAGGCATTGACCGCACTTAGCAACATCAAGCAGACAACCCTTGTTTCCAAGGTTACCCGCACAAATGAGGTTGCAATCAAAATTGATGCAGCATATTCCAATGTAGACCTGAAAGAAGGTTACTATATGCGTACACTTGGCTTATATGCCGTTGACCCTGACAAGGGTGAAATCCTGTATGCAGTCTGCATTGAAAAGTCAAATAACTGTTATATGCCACCATATAACGGTGTTACGGTATCGGCTGCATACTTACAGTTATATACCACAGTAGGAAACGCTGACAACGTATCACTTGCGGTCAGTCCGGGTGCGTATGCAACGGTTGGTGACATTCAGGCACTTGAAAAAGAAATTGCTGATCTGAAAGCCTTTGTTGGATATTCAGACGGTGACATTTATGGTGTTGAAGTGGATTTTGAAAATAAAAAGTTCACAAGACTTGCCGGAGCAGTAAACCGTTCAGCGGGTTCAGGATTTGACGGAATCAATGCCTTTGGTGGTAGAAAGCGTTGCAACCTTACCAATGACGGGCGTGTTGCTGCATATTACGGTGAAGCCGGATTTTCCACTACTGGAAAACTGACACAGGCGGTTGACCGTAACCCGGTAGGTACTGAATCACCTGATGAAAACCTGAAATTCAGTGCCGGTACAATCGTTCAGGTAATGGTTGAACAGCCAAAGTTTTATTACAAGGTTGTACCGCTTAAAACTGAAAAGAGAACCAAGGGGGCAATCACAAGAAAAATCAGATACTATGTATCAGATACACCAAAGGCGGGATTCAAACTTCATCCGGCGTTCATTGTAAATGGTCAGGAAAATGATGTTGCATATCTTGCAGCCTTTGAAGGTTCACTTTGGGATGCATCTGCATCAGCGTACATTCTTGATGATTCACAGGTTGCTGACTTTGCTGCTGATATGTTATGCAGTATTGCTAATGCAAAACCGCTGTCAGGACTTACACAGAACGCAACCCGTGGCAATATCAGAAAACTTGCTGAAAAACGTGGTACTGGTTGGGAACAGGGTGTTGTTCAGACGGCATCCGCTTCACAGATGCTTATGCTGATTGAATATGCAACCTTCAATATGCAGTCTGTCATTGGTAACGGTGCAGTTTCAAAGACTGATGACGGTAAAACATCCATGACAGAAAATACAGGTGCAACAATCACCCTTGGTAATGCATCAGGTTCAGTTGTCAACGCTAACGGTATTCAGATTGTGTCATATCGTGGTGAAGAAAACTTTTGGGGCAACATTTGGTGGTGGATTGATGGAATCAATCACTATGCAAACGCAACCACAGGTGAGTGTGAAACCTATGTTGCAGATCATGGTTTTGCTGATGACATTAAGGCAGCACCTTATGAAGATACGGGAATGACAGCAAAGTATGGAAACGGTTATATTTCCGCTTTCTGCTATTCAGAAGATTTTGATTGGTTGTTCTTACCGGGTGAGTTCAACGGAAACACTGCACTTCCTGTTGGTGATTACTGTTGGAATCAGAACGGTACTGGTCGGCGTGTCGCTATATTGGGTGCTTGTTGGGATTATGGCTTGAATGCCGGTGCTTTCTTTTGGAGTCTGATTAATGCTTCTTCTTATCGTTATCGGAGTATCGGCGGTCGGTTGGTGTATCGAAAAAAGGTAGCAGCATAACAGGCAACCAGTAATTCACACAATTTTAGGTAATCAGGATGCTAAAGATGACGATTTTCAAGCAGAAAGACAATAAAAAGACAAAAAACCAATGTCACTAAATTAGGTGCTAATTGGAATAATGGCTTGAATACCAGTGCTTTCTATTGGAATCTGAATAATGCTTCTTCTAATCGTAATCGGAATATCAGCAGTCAGTTAGTAAATGCACAAATATCACTTGAAACACCCCGTCAGAAATGACGGGGTGTTCTTATAAATCAATGTACTGAAAACTGATTACCGTGCCACTTGGCAAAACATCAAAATACATGGGCTGTATTAGTAGACCGTCACCTGACGGGTTGAAAGTTCGGTTCAGTGCATACAGAAGGGAACAGACAAGCGTGAAACGGTATGGCAATCTTTATGAAAAAATCTGTTCAATGGATAACCTGTATCTTGCGTTTCAACACGCAAAGAAAGGCAAAGGATGGTACAAGGAAGTTCAGCAGATTGAGAAAAGACCATACTACTATTTGGCGGGTCTGCAATGGATGCTTCAAAACCATTTATACAAAACTTCGGAATATGCCACTTTTACGAAAAAGGACGGCAAGAAGGAACGGGAAATATACAAACTTCCATTCTTCCCTGACAGAATTGCACAATGGGCGGTTTTACAGGTGATTGAACCGCAGTTATTAGCGTATTTCACTGATGATACATATTCAGCAATACCAAACAAGGGTATTCATGCAGCATACAAGAAGTTACGGTTGGCGGTTGATACCGTGCCGGAAGAAATGACCTATTGTTTGAAAATAGACTGCAAGAAATTTTACCCTTCCATTGACCACGAAACACTAAAACAGAAGTTCAGACGGAAGTACAAAGACCCTGAACTGCTTGAACTGATTGATGAAGTAATTGATTCAATCAGCACTTGTCCGGCAACGGATGAAAACATTGAATTTTATCGGTCTTGTGGTAATGAAATCAAGATAGTGAAGGTAAACGGCAAGGACTTCATTGAAGGTGTCGGTATTCCAATAGGGAATTACTTTTCACAGTATGATGGCAATTTCTTCCTATCAGGTTTTGACCACTGGATAAAAGAAGTTAAGCGGGTAAAGCACTATTACCGTTATATGGATGATATTTGTATTTTTGCAAGAACCAAAGAAGAACTGCATCAGTTACTTGCAGAAATCAATGAATATTTCATACAGAATTTGAAATTAAGAATAAAAGGCAACTATCAGATATTCCCTTCGTTCATCCGGGGTATTGATTTTGTAGGGTACAGGATTTTCTTGAAAGATACCCTTCTTAGAAAATCCACCTGTCAGGAATTTGAACGGAAAATGACCGCAATCAGGAAGAAGATTGAAAGCGGTCAGGAAATGAACTATTCAGAATGGTGTGCAATCAATTCCTATAAGGGTTGGTTGAAATATTGTGATAGCAGCCGATTGTCTGAAAAATATATTGAACCAATTCAGCCTTATGCTGATAGGTACTATAAAGATCATATCAAGAAAGGTGGTAAAAAGCATGAAAAAGTACGGAAAAGTACGCAGTACAAAGCAGCCTGAACAGAAGGTCATTGATGACTATTCAGTTTGGATTGCAGAGAACATCACCCCGGTCACAGAAGCCGGGACAGATGAACAGCCGGGGTTCACTGGTTATGAATATGACCTGACCCAGTACACCAAGGATGAATACATCAAAATGATTGATGACAGGAACGCATCTTTGGAAGATCAGATGACACAGGCACAGGAAGCCATGTGTGAAATCTATGAAATGATGGCATAAGGAAGGGGTGAGAATATGGCAAACATTTATGCAGCACTTATCATCAAGGGTAAGAAGTCAATCAATGATGTTCCTGACAAGATCAGGGATGAAGTCAAACAGGTGCTTATTGATGAAGGACACCCGGAACTGGCAGAAGGTGGTAACTGATGTTGTTTCAGTTCATCATAAAAATTTTATTCAGAAAGGATGTGGAATCTATGGCAGTGATCTATGCAACCCTTATCATTAAGGGCAAGAAAACCTTTGCTGATGTACCTGAGAAAATCAAGGACAAAGTGAAGGAAGTTCTGATTGACCTTGATTGCCCTGAATTAGCAGAGTAATCAACAGACAAGGAAATTATCACAGGAACAAAAACAACCGCTATATGACCCTTATATGAGGTCACAAGCGGTTGTTTTTATGTTCAGAAAGGACAGAGAAAATGAAACAGACTATTTGCAGTGTATTAGGTGTGATTGGTTCAGCAATCGCATCTTTTTTTGGTGGTTGGGATGCGGGACTTACAACCCTTCTGATCTTCATGGGTCTTGATTATATTTCAGGACTGATTGTTGCGGGGGTGTTCAAGAACAGTCCCAAGACAGACACAGGTTCACTTGAAAGTAAGGCGGGGTGGAAAGGTCTTTGCAGAAAGTGCATGACTCTGATTTTTGTACTGGTTGCGTACCGCCTTGATCTTGTCATTGGCACAAATTACATCAGGGATGCAGTAATCATTGCGTTCATTGCCAATGAGACAATTTCCCTTGTGGAAAATGCGGGTCTTATGGGGTTACCACTCCCGGCAGTCATCACCAAGGCTATTGATATTTTACAGAAAAAGACAGAAAGTGAGGGTAAATAATTATGGATAAGCAGACATTTATTTCACAGATTGCAGCCTATGTCATCAAGTATGCTGCACAGTATGGTATCAAGGTACACAGTCCGATCATTGCACAGGCAATTCTTGAATCAGGGTGGGGACAGTCAAGCCTTGCTGCCAAATATCACAACTATTTTGGTTTGAAGTGCGGAAGTGCTTGGACTGGTAAGTCTGTCAACATGGCAACATCAGAGGAATATACACCGGGCGTTCACACGAACATTCGTGACAATTTCCGTGTGTTTGATTCTATGGAAGATGGTGTCAAGGGTTACTTTGATTTCATCAACTATTCAAGATATGCAAACCTTAAAGGGGTTACAGACCCACAGACTTATGTGGAGAACATCAAGGCAGATGGCTATGCAACATCAAGCACTTATGTAACAAACCTGATGCGTGTTATCAGAGATAACAACCTTACACAATATGACGGTGCTGCACAGCAGACACCTTCAAAGTCAGTGGATGAAGTTGCACAGGATGTTGTCAACGGCAAGTATGGCAATGGTGCTGATCGTAAAGCAGCACTTGAAGCAGCCGGGTACAACTATGATGAGGTTCAGGCAAAGGTCAATGAGATTTTAGGGGTAGACACTACACCAAAGAAATCTGTTGATGAAATTGCACAGGAAGTCATCAATGGTGCTTGGGGCAACGGTCAGGACAGAAAGAACCGCATTGAACAGGCGGGTTATGATTACACCGCAGTTCAGAACAAGGTCAATGAACTTTGCGGAACACCTAAGAAATCCATTGATGAAATTGCAAGGGCAGTCATCCGTGGTGAGTATGGAAACGGTGCTGATCGTAAGAACAGAATCACCGCAGAAGGTTATGATTATGCAGCAGTACAGGCAAGGGTCAATGACCTGATGTAATCTGTTACTAATTTGTTACTAAATAGCGGGATTTTGTGAGATTTGCGGAGATATTCAAAACTGAACTTTTCAGCAAATACGGGCAAAAAGCGGGGTGTTATATCAATGAAATTTATGATTTACTGAAAACAGAAAATCATGCAGAACTGGAAAAATTGAATGACCAGCTTGAAGCAATCGGACATC
>ENA-ORSL01000422-ORSL01000422.1-human-gut-metagenome-genome-assembly--contig:-NODE-422-length-46152-cov-19.855262_pt1 | contig 46152 bp, 42 predicted proteins | sample MGYA00242190_ERZ509157 | MGnify/ENA primary metagenome ERZ509157 (study PRJEB26280, sample SAMEA2338664) | human gut metagenome | biome: human gut; feature: human-associated habitat; material: faeces... | reverse complement strand
GGGAACTTTTTACCTAAATCTTTGGGCGACTTTCTGCATAGTGTTTTCATTTTATACGAATGCAAATGCTATGTTTGCTTATAAGCAAAAAATAAACTATTTTTCATCTGAAATAGAAAGTGTGGAATCCAGTTCATATCGCTCACCGCCATTCTTATCATTTCAAATAGACGATGGAAGTATCGCATTGATAGTTACAAATGAATATCCTGTTAAGGAAAAAATGGAACGAGGAGAAACCGTAAGAATTTCAGGGCAATATAAAAGGGGATGCTTTCTTCTATTATGATTGTTGATTACACCGTTTATTAACAATAATAGGTAATCATAGACTTATGCCTCTTTGTCCTTTCTCAATCTTCCAGTCATACCGACCATCAGCGACATCGCCAACCTCGTTGAGTGTGTGGCGATGTTTTATTTCATCAAAGGGTTGTCGGTATTCCGCATTGTCACAGAGCCATGCACCGACAGTTCTCCGCCGTCAGCTTGGTATCTTCTTGATGCCCATCCCGTTCAAAACCATACAAAACAGACAGACAACTCCGGCAGTGATGTCGGGGCTGTCTGTCTTTAGATTAAAGACCAGTTGGACGATAAGCCGGGCGAATGGTCGGTGCAGGTGTTTGGTAACGCTGCTGTGGCTCCGCTACCATAGATTCTTTGGTATCGGATGGTTGAGCCGGAGCCTCCACTCGTTGAGATTGGTGCTGTTCATTGCGCTTGACTTCCTCGTTGTCTTTTTCATCATGGTTGACTCCCATTCGGTCGTCCGGCACTTCGTGGGTGGGAGCGAGTTCGGCAGTTATCTTGCGGTCAAGGGCGGCAAGGTCGGATTTGAGTTGCTTCAGTTCGTCCTCCTTGCCCCACTGCTTGGAGATGATGGCTTCGAGCTGTGGCACATCGGCTTTCAGTTTGGCTGTCCGTTCCTCGTATTGGGTGATGATACCGGGGATTTTCTCCAGAGCGTTGACGAAGTTCATGCAGGCCGCGTGGGTGTCGCTCATGGCTATGAAGCCATTGTTGAACTTGTATTTGTAGTTGCCTTCGACCACAAAACGGTTCTGAACAGACTCCTTGCCGTCAACCAACGTGCGCTCAGAGATTATGCTAATGGGAAAGCCATAGACCTCGCCGATGCGCTGATACTGGCCGTGAGTGTCGGTACGCTGCGCCAGTCCTTGCAGGTGGATACCCATATTCTTCTCGTCGGAGAGGTTGCAGGTGTCTATGGTTAGGTTGTTGAGCGGGTTGCCGTCCTTGTCTCTCCTGACAACTGCCTCGTACCGGGCGACATCAGCCCTCATCCTCTCGATTGCCGCTTCGTTGTTAGCAATGTCGTGGGTAACGGTCTGATAGCGGAACTTGGAATCGGAGATACCCTTGTTATGCGCCTTACGCTCACTCTCCAGTGCGGCAATGCGCTTTTCAAGTTTCGCCTTTTCCAACAGGTCGGTGTTGCCCGATAGAATTGCCATGTATTCCGAGAAGTTCATGCCATTTTTCTCGTCCATTGCTCCCTCGTCGATGGTTCTCGCTCCGAGCGCACCTGATTTGAGCTGGTCGATGAATGTGGCCTTGCAATGTAGAAGATTGAACTTGTAGGAGTCCAGCGATTTCTCTACTGCATATATGATTACATCTACCTTATTATCAGCATACAACTTGGCAATCTCGTTGCCTGCGCGAATAGCTCTGCCATCTCTCTGGGTCAGGTCAGAGGGGCGCCAGGGTGTGTCCAAATGATGAAGACAAACCGCTCGTCTTTGGGCATTTACGCCTGTTCCAAGCATACTTGTAGAACCGAAAAGCACACGCACATCACCATCATTCATAGCCTGAATGACCGCCTTGCGGCTACGCTCTGTCTTACATTCCTGTATGAAGCGTATCTCATGCGCCGGAATACCGTAGTCCTCTATCAGCTTCCGCTTGATTTCGGAATATACATTCCATTCGCCGGGCTTGAATGTTGACAGATCACTGAATACAAACTGTGTGCCTCGTTGAGCATCATATTTACGATAATATTCCGCTATCATACGGGCGCAGTGTGAGGCTTTGTTGTTCGGATCATCGCCATATTCGGGGTCAATCATACGCATATCCAGTGCCATCTTGCGGGCATAATCAGTAGCGATAAGCATCTTTGCCTTTTCCTCGGTCTCGCTCAACGGGGCGCGTCCGAGAATAGTGGCGTCGCCGCTTTCAGCGAATTTCATTAGTTTCTCAATGAACGCCTCCTGTGCCGGTGTTGGCGGTATATTGTGGAGTATCTCGTTCTTATGCGGACGGTCAACGCCAACATCTTCCGCAGTTCTATAATCCGTAATTTCGTTATAGAACGCCGCTAACTCCGGCACCTTGATAAAGTACCTGAATCGCTCCTTCTGGACAATATTATTTGTGACATTGAACTCGAAGTCGGTTGTCTTTTTTGCGAAGATTGCAGCCCACGCATCGAAACACCTAATCTCCTGCCTTTCAAGCTCATTCGGACGAAGATACTTGAACAACAGATACAGTTCAGTCAGGCTATTGGATATGGTGGTACCACTGAGAAAAGTAGCGCCGAGGTCTTTGCCGGTACGCTCCTGAATGGTACGGATTGCATACAACAGGTTGAGTGCCCTCTGGCTTCCCTCGCTGTTGCCCAGTCCCGCCACTCGGTCATGCCGGGTGTTGAACATAAGGTTCTTGAACTGGTGACTCTCGTCCACAAATATGTGGTCTATGCCCATCAGCTTGAAATCCACGACACTATCCTTGTTCTGCTCCATCTGATACTGTATGGTGGCAATCTTGGCAGTAAGGTTCTCCTTACGCTTGATTAAGCCTTTGAGCATACCACGCGATACATCGTGCCCTTGTTGCTTCACCACTTCGAGATTTTCCTCAACCGTATCAAGTTCCGCCTGAAGAATCTGCTGCTGCATTTCCGGCGACTGCGGTATCTTGCCGAACTGGTCGTGCGACATGATTACGCAGTCGTAGTCGTTATTCTTGATTTGGTTGAAGAAGTTGACGCGGTTGTCTGCCTTGAAACTCTTTTCATCGGCGAAGAGGATACGGGCATTGGGGTAAGCAGACTGATATGTCATGGCAATCTCGGCTACGTTGGCTTTAAGACCGATAATCATCGGTTTGTGGGCCAGTCCAAGACGCTTCATCTCATGCGCTGCAATGCACATTATCAGCGTTTTACCTGTACCAACCTCATGGTCGCATATCCCTCCGCCGTTCTGTTTCAGCATCCATATACAGTCCTTCTGACTCTGATAAATGGAGCTGATTCCGTACCGGTCTCCGAGCATCCTCATGTTCAAATCAGGGAATGTCTGGTGTGAGCCGTCATATTGCGGTCGCACGAAGCAGTTGAATTTGTTGTTATACAAATCCACTAACCGTTCCTTGAACTCCGGGCTTTGCGCCTCCAGCCAGTCTGTGAATCCGTTGCGGATTTCATCGATCTTGGTGTTGGCAAGCTGTATCGCCTCGCTGTCCGGCACCTTAATGTCGTGGCCGTCATCGTCCTTGCCGATTGACTTCTTTATATCCGGCACGGTGTTATGCAGAGCGTGTTTCAACAGACTCATGCCGTCGTAGGTACGATAATAGCCTCTGACACAGAATTCCTCCCATATCTTCATGTTGCCCCGGCTGTTTGTTGCCGAATATTCGTCCATTGAGGAAGAATAGGCAATCTTCACATCCGTTTCGTACAGATGCGACATATAAGCGGAGTAAATTCCGGTCGGAATCCATCGTTCACCGAAATTGAAATCCAGCTCATCGAACTCGATGCGGCGGGGCCGGGCATCCTCCAACGCTTTGAGTGAGTCATGCGACATTGCAATAAACGGCTCAATGCCGTCATAACCCGGAAATCCCTTTATGCGTTCTTCCTCACGGTCTATCCATGCCTTGACTGCCTCGGCTTTGGCAACCACGTTTCCGGCGATGAAGCGGTCTTTTATCTCATAATTGCTCACAAGCGGATTATAATAGATGTGTCCTTCAAGGTTTTCAACCATTGCATCCTCATCCATATCTACAAGCGACGACATATATTCGAGATTGACCTCGCCGTATTTGTTGAGCGATGCTGTCAGTGCCTCCATCGGAGTATCGACCGAAGTAATCTCGTCAACGGCGAAAGAAACCGGATGGTCGAAGATATCAGCCTTGATAAACTGTCCGTTCTCACCGCGCTCCAATGCCAGTGCATCACGACCGTTGGCATCCATCATTATAAATTTGACATTCTGCTTCTCGTTGAGATTGCCATACTTGGCTACAAACTCATCGTAATACTGATTGAGGTGTTCGCGCAGATGTTCACTCGGCTCATGTGTCTCGGCCTCGTAGTTGTAGAGTTGCTGATAGGTTTCCGATAGGGTAACATACAGCATGGCGCGTTTCTCCTGCTCCGGTTTGAGGGCAAGAGGCGTGAAAGTCGCTCCGGTTTTACGCACATCCGAGAGAAAACCTACCATGCCGTCGGCAACCACCATAGAACCGTTCTTGTGAAAGAACTGAATATCCTCCGGGAAAGGACGGGGCGACATATCGCGCTCAGGCGCTTTCGGCTTTATCGGAATAGCCGTTACCTTTGCGGTACGGTTACGCCCTCCGGGTATGAACTCGCCTTCGGTCTTTTCGATATATGTTTCTCCGGCGGCGATACCGGCTGCTTTCGCCGCTTCCTGAGCCTCCTTTTCGAGTCGCATTTCCTCCATCTGGCGATGGGCAATCGACATCATTGTTTCATAGAATCCATTGATGGGTGGATTGTCCTCCCAATTCAAAGAGCCGTAAAACTCCAGTTCTTTTTCTGAAAGAGGCCGGAACTTCTTTACCGGAATGTCATTAACATTTACAGTCGGACGGGGCTTTGAATCAGCGGCTTCCGTCGTATGCTTGGGTTGCCGTTTTGGTTTGCCGATTGGCTCCAGTTCTCCGAAAAGATTGTAGGCGAACAGACGCGGGTCTGGATTGTCCGAATAATCGGGTCTGCCGTCGGTTTCAATCTCTTGGGTAGGTTCTGCTTTTGGCGGCACAACAGGTTTAGGCTCAGACTTCGGAGGCTGATTAGGCGTAACCGTCTCGACAACTTTCTGTTTGGGAGTCCTTTTCAACTTCGGGCCTTCCAACTGCTCACAGATAGCCACACGTTTGCCGGCCCGCACAAGTTTGGGCAGATATGTGTCGAGCGCATGATGCGGAAATCCGGCAAGCTCTATGCGGTTGTCAAGACCGTTCATCCGGCGGGTCAGTGTAATGCCGAGTATCTCCGACGCTTCAACCGCATCCTTGCCGAAAATTTCATAGAAATCACCCACACGAAATAGAAGGATGGCATCGGGATGTTTCTTTTTCATATCCTGATACTGTTTGAGCAAAGGCTCGTTCCTCTGTTCAATCTTCTCGGCAAGCGGTTTCTGCTTCGGAGGTTCGGGCTTGACTTCCGGCTCTACCTTCGGTGTTGGTGTCGGCTTTACAGGTTCAGGCGTCGGCGGCTTGATGCCGTTGGAATTATACAGTTCCAGATTCAGGCGCAGACGCAACGACTCGTCGAGCGCTGCCCGCAAATCGCGGGCTATTCCGTCAACACCGCCTTCGTGCTTGTAGATGATGGCAGGTTTTCCAAACTGGTCTGTACCAACTTTTGCATCGGTACAAATCACGTTCTGCGGAAACGCCTGAAAGAACTTGTTGCCGGAGACTTTAGTACCACGGTCAACAACAGACTGGATGAAAAATTCCTCATCGGCAGATAACGCTTTCTTCCCCGTGTGCTTTTGGAGTATAATCAGGTCCGAGCCGGCATCCGTTCCGGCATTGTCGGAGAAGGTATTGTTAGGCAGTCGTAACGCCGTTACAAGGTCGGCACGTTTCACAAGCTCCATCCTCACGAAAGGACTGCCCGCGTTCATCACACCTTGCGATGCAATGAAAGCAACAAGTCCACCCTCGCGCACTTGGTCGAGTGCCTTCAGGAAGAAATAATTGTGGATTGTATTGGTAGCCTGACGGTAGGCAACATCCTTGCTTACGGCATACGCCGGGTCTGCGACAGCGAAATCCCCGAAAGGAACATTGGAAGCAGCGACATCGAAATATCCGTTGAAATCGCGCTCAATCTTCTCAAAACCCTCTATCCGGGTCAGTATTGAAGGGTGCAGGGCTGACAGTATTTTGCCGGTGAGCAGATCCTTCTCATAAGCCAATACCTCGGCACCGGGGTACTTGTCATTGCGCAGGAAGGAATCAATAAATGCACCCTGACCGGCAGAAGGCTCCAGAAAACTTTTTATCTCGACTCCGGAATATTTTAACGAGTCGGAAATGGCATCAACGATGCGGTTGTCGGTATAGAATGCTGTCAGCACCGAGGCCTTCAGTGAGTCCATATAGTCCTTGAACTCTCTGTCATCCTTTGAATAGTCATGGATAAGGCGACACAGTTCCACGGTCGGCGCAAACAGCTCGATGTCGGATTTGCTCCATTTGGCGGCATCCTCCAAATCATTGGCATCGTTGAGGATACATTTCAGACCTCCGAATCCGGCATACTTGCGCAGCACCGCTATTTCCTCAGCGGTCTGCGCTCCACGCCCTGCAACACCGATGCGAAAGGCCAGCCTTATCGCCTCAATGTTGTCGCGCATGGTCTGTAACTTATTGTAGGCCATTGTCGGAAAGATAGATTACGATTTTGCCTACAATCTCGGTTTCCATCAATTCGAGGTCAAGGGCGTCAACGCCTATTGCCATACGGTCAACACCGTCGAACAGGTCGGGAATATCCGTCATAACCTGATTTGTCCAGTATTCGACAGCTATTTCACTGTCAAGATCGATGTTGTCTCCGAAATTCTCAAGGATAAGTTCCGATACCGTGTTATACTCCGATTCTCCGATATTGGAGAAAAGTACGGATATGGCCTCTGCCTCAGCCATAGGCACATTGGCACCGTTGCGCCGCGCATTTTCAAAGGCGTCGAGTGCGGCGATAGAGTTAGTGATAATCTGGGGATGGTCGGGGTCAACCTGATATTTGTTGAGCTGGAGATACTGCAACAAATAGAAATAGTAGTAATTGAAGTCAGTAAGACTTCGGTCAAGTTCTAACATGATTGTGGATATTTAGTGGTTGGTGATTACTTTGGGTCAAACAGGTGACACAATGCCGGGTCTGACATTATGCGCTCTTTCTCGTCGGCGATAATCCGTATCACATCGGCTTTCACCTGCTCGTAGTTGCGCTGTATGACTGCTTTCATACGCGACTTGTCCGGTGTGTCGTCCTTGAAGTCGGTAAGGATGGGGATCGGCTTGTAACGGTCGGTTTCAGCTTTGACTTTCTTACTGTCAATGACAATCTCGGCATGAAAAATCTTCTGGTCTATGCGCTCGTTGATGTTGTCGCAGACCGCGCCGACAAACATTCCCTGCGTCAGAGTGGAAATCTTGCTCGGCGGGATAAGACTGTCCATCTGCGTGTTGATGGAGTGGCTCACATCCTGACGGTTGATTGAGATTGACTGCCGTTTCTGGAGAACCTTGCCGAACCTCTCTGATAGTGTCTTGGCGGTTTCGCCCACAACCTGCCCTGAGAAGATGTTGCCGACGGTGTTCATCACCACGGCCGCCTCCTTGTCGCCATAGTCGCGTTTTAGCTGGGAGAAGTCCTGAAAGCCGAGGCATACGGCAACCTTGTTGCTTCGGGCGGTGGCTATGAGATTGTCGAGGCCCTTGAAATATATGGTCGGGAGTTCATCTATAAGAACGCCGCTTTTGAGCTTGCCTTTCTTGTTTATAATTTTTACAATGCGGGAGTTATACAGTCCGAGTGCCGCGCCATAGATGTTCTGGCGGTCGGGATTGTTGCCCACGCACAGGATTTTAGGCTCTTTCGGGTTGTTGATGTCGAGCGTGAAATCATCGCCCGTCATAACCCAGTAAAGCTGCGGTGAAATCATACGCGACAGCGGGATTTTCGCCGAAGCGATCTGTCCCATTAACTGCTCCGCTGCGCCTCCCTGCCAAGCGTCCATGAACGGCGAAAGGTAGTTTTCCAGCTCCGGGTAGCTCGTGAGTATGGGAAACAAATCTTCATAGCGGCGGTTGAGCAACTCGATGGCATGGGGAAAGGTGCAGTGTATGCCGCCTTTGTAAAGTTTTAAGAAATAGATAATTGCCGCAAACAGCACAATCGGTGACTCCACAAAGAAATCTCCCTGTTTCTGCACCCAATTCCGGTTCAAGTTCATCATTATGGTATAACTGCTCTCGTATGCGTCGGCAATATCGGTCATAAAGTCCGGGTGTATCGGATTGCATCGGTGACTACGCTCCGGATCGTCAAAATTTATCATGTAGAATTTCGGTTTGACTTTGCCGTAACCGTCCTTGTGCGTCAGCAGGTGGTTGTAGGCAATCTCGCTCAAATCCGGGCTCTTGAAGTCATAGATATAGCCGCTGTAACCTTTCTCTATCATCTGTTTGATGAAAGAGTTGATGACAGCGTAAGACTTGCCGGAACCGGGTGTGCCAAGCACGATAGTGGCGCGGAACGGGTTTACTACATTTATCCACCCCTTGTGCCATTTCTTCTCAAAGTAGAATCTGGTCGGAAGGTTTATGGAATACTCGTTGTCCATGAGTTCCGTTTCCTGCATGAAGCTCTCGTTCTCGTCGTTGAAACGGTCGTCCATCATGTTGTTCTTCAGCATACGCCCCGCCCATATACCGCCCATCATCAGGCAGATGTAGCCTGTGACGGTGGTAATTATATAGGTGTAGCGCATACCCATGTCGAGTGTCCACCAGTTCAGCAGGAACAAGACGGTGCCGATACCAAGCATTATCCCTATATGCCGCCATGTGATGTTTTCGCTCCTTACGCCTCTGGTGCCGAAGCACGACAGACCGAGAAGCAGCAGCGCGAAAAGTTTGGCGTTGAAAGTGGTGTTGAAAAGACCGCAGGTGCGGTTGAAGTTGGCGCAGATCTTATAGACGGTCGAATAGAACCAGCCGCTGTCCAAGGTTTCCACGCGGGTGAACCAGTAAAGGTTGGATACAACCAGCACGATACTGACAGCCCGCAGGAAGTCCATGATCTTCGCCAACGCTCTGAGGTCGTCCTCTTGTTGGCTCATAATAGAATGTGGGATTAAGGATTAAAATTTCGGGCGATGCCCTTTCTTTTTCTTTCGCTGCATACGGCGGCGGAACTCTTCCTCGTCGGGATTGAACGACTGCCCTGGATGGAACAGGTCAAGACCCGGAAGCGTGAAGTCACTGTAATCGGTGGCAGAAGAATGAGTGGCGGCCGATTGATGCTGGCTGCCTGCGTTGTGTTGCTGCCCATCCGACGAAGCATGAGTGTCGGTAGTCCGGGATTGCGTATCCGAATGGGTGTCGGCGTTCTGCTCCGGTACAACAACGGGGGTGTCGGGAACCTGCACATCGTTTGTCGGCTGCGCCTGCGGGTTGTTGAACTTCTCGTTCAGCGCATTTGCCGAGAACTGCTTGTCGAGGCGGGAACCGTTCAATACCGTCATTGTGTTGTGGTCGATGAACGTAACGCCGTATATGCGCCCCTCGTCAGTATAGCGGAAAACAACATCTATGCCGCAGTCTTTCAACTTGGTTGTAAAATCATCCTTATCGGTGGCGCGGGCAAGAACATCGACAACTCTGCTCCTTGTCGGTGCCACATCAATCTTGTCCTTCGCTTTCTCGAAACGGTTGTCAATCGCCGTGCGGCTTGCAAATTTGCCGAGGCGCGAAGCCTTGAACGGGTTGGCGATTACCTTGCCTTCGTCGTCGGTGGCAAAATACACCAGACCGTGATACTCGCGCCCGTTGACTCTACCGTCGGTCTGCTCACACCTTATATTATATAAGGAGAGAACAGCGTTATACTCGCCGAGTGTCTGAAACTTGTAGCGCATACCCACCATTTTGACGGTGTTGGCAACCTGTCGCTTGATGTCGCCGGAGGGATCAACCTTACAGATGGGCATATCGGGAGTGATTTTCTCACGCTCGGCAACTTTCAGACCATACTTCTTCTCCAGCTCGCGGCACACTTTCTTGTTTTTGTAAAAGTTGTTGCGGTCGGAGATACAGCGTCCATCGGTACCGACACGAAGCGCGACTATGTGAACATGGTGCCGGTCGATGTCAGAATGTTTGTAAATCATATACGGCATATCGGCAAAGCCCATTTTCTCCATATACTCGTGTGCAAGACGTGTGAAATCGGTGTCACTGAGTACGTCGTCTGGGTGCGGATTAAGGGATATGTGCATCATCGGTCGCTCGGTGCGGGAAGATGTAGGAATCCAGCGCATGAAGTCCTCGTATGCACGATGAATATCAACTGAGCCGCTGCCGTCATTGTAGATTTTGTTGGTGTCAAGCAACCGGCCTTTCTCCTTGTTGATTTTTTCTCCGTTATAGGTCAACGCGCCGTAGAGCGAGTTGCCTATCGAGATTTTAGCGACCATTCTTCATCGAATTTCTGTGCGAGTGCGACAATCTCGCTGTTGACCTTTACCAGCTCGATAGTCAGTTTCTCCAGCTTGTAGAGAGCCGACATCGCTTTTTTCTCGGTGAAATTCTCGCGCAATGTCTTTACCACGGTGTCGTATGAAACACCGAGTGTGCGGAAGAGTGAGTTGAACGACGACAGTTTGTCGATGAACACGCGGGTGTTCTCGTCGATTGTATATACCTTAAAAGGCTTCTGGAATATGAAGTTCCTGATGAACGCGCCCTTGCTTTCAAGACCGGAACGGTCGAACATGGCGAGGAAGCGGGCGTTTTCCTCGGCATTGAACCGCACTACATAGCGGTTTATAGACGGGTCTGTCTTGGGGCGACGGCCCCCTTTGCCTGAAATCTGTGTCATAATTATGTGGATTAAGAGTGGTGGCTTCGCATAGCGACATGACAGGCCAACGCAGTTTCATCGTATGGATTTACGACTTCGGAGTAAATCTTCCCCATGTTCACATGGCAAGTGTTTTCCGTGGCACGAACTTCGATTCGTGTGCCGGGAAACATAACTTGCAATGTTCATGTGGACATCCCTCCTAATATGAAATAAGGAAATGACTGTATCGGATAAGCCCGGTTATATTCCGATCGGTGTGTTTCCCTGATTCCAATGCGCCGGATGGTGCCTGTTATCGTTATGCTTCCATAAATTTACAAAAAATCGGGCGTAATTCCTAACAACCGGAGAATTTTTTGTGAGCTTTATCTCCCGGCGATGGAGCTGGTGCCGATGCGCCAAAAAAAAATTCACGGCGAAATGTTAAAAATTCAGCCGAATTTTTCGGACATAGCCGGACATACTTGGACATAGCCGGACAATGCTCTTAATCACAAGAAATTGGCTTATTTTCAGATTTGCCAAATTGCAGAATTATTTGTTTCTTTGTGTAGAGATTGGTTCTCAAGCGTGCCTTCAAGGAAGTCAAACTACTTATTATATTACGCACTATCCATGTGAACTGTAAGCTGAATAACCAATCTGCCGGGTATGATCCCAACCATTTGGCAACAATGCTGAATTACAGTCTGACCAATGTCCTTCCGAACAATCTAAAGAATAGATTATGTAGAGAGATTTGTTCCTGAACGACATGGTAATGACTGACTGATGAAGCTCCTGTGCCATATATAAAGGATTTTTGCCTGCAAGTTACCTACCTATCGCCCTATGGCCCTATGGCTATGGCGTACACCACTAAACTCCACATCCAAATCAGAACCAGACATGACTGACGAACCCAACCATTCCCGGCTCACTTAGCCGATGCCCTCCCGACAGCGGAGGAAGGTCGCTCACGGCGGCATAGAAAGCTGTCAATCCACCCCGCATAGTATATGCCGCCACCGCTTCACGCCGATGGAAGCCCGGTCTATCCGTGTCAGAAGATACGCTGACGGCCACCGCTGTGCAACCACCACTACATCCAAATTCAAATTAAATTCTATGACAGACCCCAAATTTGTCGCTTTCTCCACCCAGAAAGGGGGAGCAGGCAAGACCACTCTGACCGTTTTGGCGGCGAGTTACCTCTACTATGTGAAGGGGCTTAAAGTCCTTGTCGTGGACTGCGACTATCCGCAGTACAGCATCGAGGAGATGCGCCAGCGCGACAAAGACCTGATCGAGTGCAGCCCCCAGTTCAAGAAACTTTTTTCCGACAATCTGCGCCAGACTAAACTCGCACCTTATCCTCTCCTGACGGCAAAGCCGGAAGAGGCGATGCGGAAGGTACGCGACATCATCGAGGCGGGAAACGAGTTTGACATCGTTTTCTTCGACCTCCCCGGCACGGTCAACAACCGCAGCGTGGTAAGTATCATCAACTGCATGGATACCGTCATCGTGCCAATCGCCGCCGACAAGGTAATCCTTGAAAGCTCGCTCGCGTTTGCGCTGAAGATTCAGGAGTGGCTCACCACAGGACAATCGTATGTAAAGCAGATGTTCCTTCTCTGGAACCTTGTCGATGCCCGTGAAAAGACCGACCTCTACGACCAGTATGAAGCGGTGTTTGAGGAATACGGGTTGCAGACGATGCAGACCAAAATCCCCGATACCAAGAAATACCGCCGTGAGGGGTCAAAGACCCTCAACCGCGCCGTGTTTCGCTCAACCGTGATGCCGCCCGACAGGATGCTGCTTAAAGGCACACGACTTCCCGAACTTGCCGATGAACTTCTCCACATCCTCAAACGCTGACGGTTATGGCGAAAGCGTATGAACCCGTCATCGACCCGGATGAATTCATCCGGAATTTCAGGGAGGAGCCCTCCGGACTTTCCTCAATGAAGAAGCCTGTCAAGCCCGGATCTGAACCGTCACCTGAACCGATGGAGCCAAACAGCACTCCTGACAAACCATCTCCGAAAGATAAGGATGCCGCGCCGCCAGACGCAGACCGTGAGCGTGAATATATGGAGCGTTTCGTATTGAACATGACATATATGTCGCCACAGGATAAATATGTCACGACAGAGATAGACCCGGAAATCGAATGGAAGATACGCCGTATCCTGTTCTGCCGCAAGAAAGGGCGCGTATGCTCGCTAAAGGCTTTCATCAACAACGTACTGGCAGCCCATCTGGAGGAATATACCGATGTTATCAACCAACTTAAACTCTAACCAACTATGCCCAAATCCCCGTTTGTAACCATCAACGTGAATCCGGCCACTGACATAGATGTCAGAGCCGCAGAGGAGCGCAGGAAATATGCCGCCAAGTTTCTCCGGCCAGGCATTGTGCGCTCCAACACCAAAGTGTATATCTATCCCGAAGTCCATGCCGTCCTGAGCCGTATGGCAGACAGGTTCCGAGATACCGGCGCATCCATCGGCTCGTATGTATCGGAGATCCTTCTCGACCACTTCGCCAACAACCGCGAGGTCATGGAAGGTCTCTATGACGAGAACAGCCAGCCTCTTTTCTGATGGAAACGCTGCTTATCATAGCATTGCTTGCAAGCAATGTATGGCTTATCAGAAAAGTCCTGACAAAGCCCGACACTCCGTCTAACGGCAAGAATGACAACTGCGCTCCTCCGGAACCACCGCCCGCAGATGAAGCGCCCGTGGAAGAAGTCGTCGGCAAAAGCTCCTTCGATGCCGATAAGTTCATGGACTCGTTTCGTGAAATCGCCAAAGAAGCCGCTGCCGAAGCCGCAAGGGAAGTCGTGCCGCTTATTGTCATGGAACTGGGTAAACCCTCCGATGCCGGACTGCCCGATCCACCCGAAGAAAAGCCGTCGGTTCAGATACCTCTTGAAAAGCTGGATGAGATATTCTCAACCCATTCCGTGAGTGAGCTTACCGGCGAAACTCCGCCTCCCGCCGAGGCAAATGCCGACGGTATAGACTTCGATGAAATGCAGACCGCCATGAAGGTGCTGAAAAATCAGCCTCACACCACTGAGGATGAACAGACCGCCCGACGGGTAGTTTCCGAACTTGAAGGCACCGAGATTATCGAATATGTCAAACTTGACCCGGTAGTGCGCAAACGCATACTGATGATTGAGTGTCAGTTGCCCGACATACCCGAAGATGCTCCGGCTGAGAAAACCGACGAGGCAATCGGTAAAGCCCGCAAGATTGTCTTTCATGCCGACATCGACACTACCGATATTGACGCCATCGACTTCAATATCCTCCACTGACCACCACTAAACCGCTTTAGCGCTTTGCTAAGGCAAAGAAATCCACAATCCAAATCAATTTATTTATGACTAAATTCTTCAAGTCTCTCTACAAGCGCATCGTGGAGTTTATGAACGCTCCCGGTATGCGCCGCCCTATGGCCGCCATGCTCACACTGATGATATGCGGCGCCAACCTCTATGCCGCCGGCAACGGTCTGGCAGGCATCAACGAGGCAACCTCGATGATGACCTCCTATTTCGACCCCGCCACGAAGCTGATTTATGCCATCGGTGCTGTCGTCGGTCTTATCGGCGGTGTCAAGGTCTATGGCAAGTTCAGTTCCGGCGATCCCGACACGAGCAAGACCGCCGCATCGTGGTTCGGTGCCTGTATCTTCCTTGTGGTCGCCGCAACAATCCTGCGCTCGTTCTTCCTCTAATCCGTGCCGCTGATGGAATATTCTGTTAACAAGGGCATCGGCAGGACGGTGGAATACAAGGGGCTTAAAGCGCAGTACCTGTTTATCTTCGCAGGAGGTCTTATAGCCGACTTCATTCTGTTCGTAATCCTCTATATGTGCGGTGTGCAGCAGGGTCTGTGCATAGGCTTCGGTGCCATAAGCGCGTCGGTGCTGGTGTGGTACACCTTTCATCTCAACGGCAAGTACGGGCAATACGGGCTGATGAAACTCACATCGGTGAAATACCGTCCCCGCTACATCATCAACCGTCTGCGTGTGCGCAATATTTTGAAGGGGGGCCGCCGATGAGAAACATACTGAAAGCCACAACTCTGGAGTCTAAACTCCCACTGTTGGCAGTGGAACACGGCTGTATCATCAGCAAAGATGCCGACATAACCGTGTGCTACGAGGTTACGCTGCCGGAGCTGTTCACAGTTACCTCTGCCGAATATGAGGCCATGCACGCCGCATGGTGCAAGGCTATCAAGGTGCTTCCCCGTTTTACGGTGGCACACAAGCAGGACTGGTTCGTGTCGGAGAACTACCAGCCGGAACTGCAAAAGGATAATCTGTCTTTTCTTGACAGGAGTTTTGAGCGTCATTTCAACGAGCGTCCCTATCTGGCTCACAAGTGTTACCTGTATCTGACAAAGACCACAAAGGAGCGTATGCGCCAGCAGTCGAATTTCTCCACCCTCTGCCGTGGGCGTATCACACCGAAGGAACTCAATCACGAGATGATTGTCGGCTTCATGGAAGCCGTGGGCCAGTTCGAGCGCATAATCAACGACACCGGATATATCTCGCTGCGCCGCATGGGTGACGATGAGATTGTCGGCACCGACAGCACATCGGGTATCATAGAGAGGTATCTCTCGCTGTCAACCGGCGATGTAACCTGTCTGGAGGATATAGACCTGTCGCCTAAAGAAATGCGCGTCGGCGACAAGATGCTGTGTCTGCACACCCTGTCGGATACCGACGACCTGCCCGGCAAGGTCAGCACCGACAACCGGTATGAACGCCTGTCAACCGACAGGAGCGATTGCAGACTGAGCTTCGCATCTCCCGTGGGTCTGCTCCTGCCGTGCAATCACATCTATAACCAGTATGTGTTTATCGACGACCACGACGAGAATCTGGCGAAGTTTGAAAAGACGGCGCGCAATATGAACTCGTTGAGCCGCTACTCTCGCTCAAACGCCATAAACAAGGAGTGGATAGACCGCTATCTTAACGAGGCTCACAGCTACGGACTGACTTCGGTGCGGTGCCACTGCAACATCATGGCTTGGAGCGACGATGCCGAGGAACTACGCCGGATAAAGAACGATGTCGGCGGTCAGTTGGCTACTATGGGGTGTATGCCGAGGCACAACACCATCGACTGCCCGACGCTGTTCTGGGCGGCGATGCCGGGCAACGAGGCGGATTTCCCTGCCGAGGAAAGTTTCTATACCTTCATCGAGCCTGCCGTTTGCTTTTTCACCGCCGAAACAAACTACCGCAGCAGCCTGTCGCCATTCGGTATAAAGATGGTGGATCGCCTTACGGGTAAACCTGTCCACTTGGATATTTCCGACGAGCCTATGAAGCGCGGCATAACCACAAACCGCAACAAGTTCATACTCGGACCGTCGGGCAGCGGCAAGTCTTTCTTCACCAATCACTTGACACGCCAGTATTACGAGCAGGGAGCGCATATCCTGCTGATTGACACCGGCAATTCCTACGAAGGACTGTGCAACCTTATCCACAACCGTACCCACGGCGAAGACGGTGTGTATTACACTTACACTGAGGAAAAACCGATTTCGTTTAATCCGTTTTTCACTGACGACGGGGTGTTTGATGTGGAGAAAAAAGACAGCATCAAGACGCTGCTTCTCACACTCTGGAAGTCGGAAGACGACAGAGTTACCAAAACGGAGAGTGGCGAACTTGGCTCCGCACTGTCTATGTTCCTTGAAAAGATGAATAAAGACCGCGACATCGTTCCATGTTTCAACTCGTTTTACGAGTTTATGCGTGATGAATACCGCGCTGAAATGGCACAGCGTCCTATACCCATCTACAAGCAGGATTTTGATATAGATAACTTTCTGACAACGCTGCGCCAGTATTATCACGGCGGTCGCTTCGATTTCCTGCTGAACTCCAAAGAAAACATCGACCTGCTTAACAAGCGTTTCGTGGTATTCGAGATTGACGCTATCCGCGACAACAAAGACCTGTTCCCGGTGGTGACAATCATCATCATGGAAGCCTTCATCAACAAGATGCGACGCTTGAAAGGTGTGCGGAAAGTCCTTATCTGCGAAGAGGCGTGGAAAGCGTTGTCAACGGCGAATATGGCTGAATATATGCGCTATATGTTCAAGACGGTTAGAAAATATTTCGGTGAGGCTGTGGTGGTAACGCAGGAGGTTGACGACATAATATCGTCGCCGATTGTCAAGGAAACCATCATCAACAACTCCGACTGCAAGATACTTCTCGACCAGCGCAAGTATATGAACCGCTTTGACCAGATACAGGAGCTGTTAGGCTTGACGGACAAAGAAAAGGCGCAGATACTCAGCATCAATATGGCGAACAACCCCGGCCGCAATTACAAGGAGGTGTGGATCGGACTGGGCGGAACGCAGTCGGCGGTCTATGCGACAGAGGTATCGCCGGAAGAATACCTTGCCTATACAACCGAGGAAACGGAGAAGATGCAGGTACTCGCCCGCGCCCGTCAGCTCGGCGGCGACATCGAGGCTGCCATCAAACAGTTAGCCAACGAAAGGAGGGAGAACTGATGTATGAAAGTCAAGCAATTCCTAATATTCATCATTTCAGGTCTGTTCCTTTTCCTCGGCCTCCTCCTGACAGTAATCCGGATGCTCTCCATCTTCATAATAAGATGCGCCAGAAGCATCAGATAATGTAATCAATTCCACCACTTAACCCACAATCAAATGAAGCAATTAAAGTTTCTTATTCCCCTAATCGCCCTGTGCCTTCTTTTAGGCACGGGCAGGGCTTCGGCCCAGTGGACTGTCATAGACCCGTCCAACATAGCGCAGTCCATCGTAAACAACTCTAAATCACTCGTGCAGGAGTCGCAGACGGCGACGCACATGGTGAAGAATTTTCAGGAAACCGTGAAAATCTATCAGCAGGCGAAGAAATATTATGACGCGCTCCAGTCGGTGAACAACCTCGTCCGCGATGCCCGCAAGGTGCAGCAGACAATCCTGATGCTCGGCAATATCTCCGGCTACTATGTCAACAATTTCCAGAAAATGCTGACAGACCCCAATTTCACAAGCGCGGAACTGTCGGCAATCGCTTCCGGCTACACCCGCATACTCGAAGAAGCCAACGGCGTCCTCGGCGACTTGAAGCAGGTAGTCAATATAACTACACTGAGCATGACCGACAAAGACCGCATGGATGTCGTGGATGACTGCTACAAGGAGATGAAGCGTCTGAAGAACCTCACGGCGTACTACACAAACAAGAACATCAGCGTGTCGTATCTGCGTGCCAAGAAGAAAGCCGATACAAAACGTGTGGTGGCTCTCTATGGCGACGGCTCTGAAAAATACTGGTGATGCCTATGCTGTGCGCTATTGATTTTTCAAACCTCCACACCATTCTGCGCTCGCTTTATGACGAGATGATGCCTCTTTGCGAGGATATGGCGGGAGTGGCTCAGGGTATAGCCGGATTAGGCGCGCTGTTTTATGTCGCCTACCGTATCTGGCAATCGCTGGCAAGAGCCGAACCCATTGATGTGTTCCCGCTTCTGCGTCCGTTTGTAATCGGATTCTGCATAATGTTCTTTCCTACCGTAGTATTAGGTACCATCAACTCGGTAATGTCGCCGATTGTGCAGGGTACAGCCTCGATGCTCGAAGGCCAGACTCTCGACATGAAAAAATACCGGGAGGAAAAAGACCGTCTGGAATACGAGGCCATGATGAACGACCCATCGACAGCTTATCTCGTTGACGATGCCGAGTTTGACAGGCAGATAGACGAATTGGGCGTGACGGAGATAGGAACAGCCGCCGGAATGTATATCGAGCGCGGAATGTATAAGGTCAAGAAGGCAATCCAGAATTTTTTTCGTGAGCTGCTGGAGATGCTCTTTCAGGCTGCCTCCCTGACTATTGACACAATAAGGACTTTCTTCCTTATAGTCTTGGCGATACTCGGACCTATTTCATTCGCGCTCTCCGTCTGGGATGGCTTCCAGTCAACCCTTACACAGTGGATATGCCGCTACATTCAGACCTATTTATGGTTGCCGGTGGCAGACCTGTTTTCGACGATACTGGCGAAAATACAGGTGCTGATGTTGCAGAACGACATTTCGGAACTGACTAATAATCCGAATGTTGACCTTGACGGGAGCAACACCGCTTATACGGTGTTCATGATCATCGGCATCATCGGATATTTTACAATCCCAACTGTTGCAGGCTGGATCATACAGGCCGGAGGCGCGGGTAATTACAACCGTGCTGTCAACAATACCGCAATGCAGGTTGGCTCCGGTGCGGCAAGTGTCGGCGGTGCTGTCGCCGGTAATGTGGCAGGCAGAGCCGGTAAATTATTAAAGTAGAACTATGGAATTTAAGTCATTAAGGAACATTGAAACATCGTTCCGCCAGATACGGCTATTCGGTATCGTGTACGTTGCGATGTGTGCCGTGGTTGTATCGGTGGCCATGATAATGGTGTTCAAATTCGCCGAGAAACAGCGGGAGAAAATCTATGTCCTTGACAACGGCAAGTCGCTTATGCTTGCCTTATCGCAGGATATGAGCCAGAACCGCCCGGCGGAGGCGCGTGAACATGTGCGACGCTTCCATGAGCTGTTTTTCAACCTCTCGCCCGACAAATCGGCCATCGAGCATAACATCAACCGCGCTCTGATACTCAGCGACAGGTCGGCATATAACTACTATACCGATTTCTCGGAAAAAGGTTATTACAACCGTATAATCGCCGGAAATATCAATCAGGTCGTGCAGGTTGACAGCGTGGTATGCGATTTCAACACATATCCATATACAGCCCGAACATACGCGCGACAGATGATTATCCGCGAAAGCAACATGACGGAGCGCACTCTGATAACGGTCTGCCGTCTGTCAAATGTGTCGCGCTCCGACGACAATCCCAACGGATTTATTATTGAAGGTTTCAACATCCTTGAAAACAAGGATATAATCACTACCAAACGATGAATGTATTTTCAAATCTCCGTGCCGCGAGAGACACCGTATATAACAAGGTGTGGCACAACCCAAAGGGTAAACTCTCTGCCAAAGTGAGGGGCGTCTGTGACGGCCTTCCTCACAAGCAGCGGCTTATGGTTGTGAGCGTCATGCTCTGCGCCTTCGTGCTGATCGCCTTCTTCGTGTTCGGTCATGCCTGCTATAAAATCGGGCTGGGTCATTCCCGCCGGATTGTGGAGGTGGAGCATATACAGCCGCTTGAAATCAACAATCCCGATGTCAAACCGATAACCCCGGCAACCTATGACGATGCAGGAATGGAAAGCGAGGATTAACGGTTTCTTCCAGCCCAAGTCACAGGCTGAACGGCAGAAGATGATGAAGTATCTGGTGGTGATGCCCGCCGCCATTCTTTGCGGTGCTGTGGTATTATGGCTCCTTTATTCCAGCCTTAACAAGAACGACGAGCGTGTGGGCGACGCCTTCAACACTGAGATACCCGAAGGCGAGAACGACGGCATAAAAGACAAGATGTCGGAGTATGAGGCCGCAGCAGCCGCCAAAGAGAAAGAGGCCCGCCAGCAGACAGTGGCAGTCCTTGACACCCTCACTGCCACGATGCCCCAAGACAGCGGAGTGCGTCAGCCCTCGGCGGTGGAAACATCGGCTCAGGCATATCAGGAAGTTCAGGCTTCACTCGATGATTTTTTCGTGCCGGAAAGCAGCGAGGCGGCTCAGGTAGCCGAGTTGCAGGCGAGGATTGATGAGCTGGAGGCGCAGAATATCGTTGCTCAACAGCAGGTGCAGCAACCGAATGAAATGGAACTTATGGAACGATCCTACCAGTTGGCGGCACAGTATATGGGTAAGGGCAACGGCGGCAATAATCCGCCTCCGGCACAAACTGACGATGAAAAAGGCAAACGCAATGTGCAGCCGGTGGCGCAGGTTAGCAGAAATGTTGTATCATCTCTCAGTGCCTCGTCAAGCAGAAGTTTCAACACCTCGGTCGGATCATCCGGAATTGTAAATAAAAACACAATCGCCGCAGTAGTGGTCGGAAACCAAAGTGTAACCGACGGCGAGAGTGTAAAGTTACGCACTACCGAACCGATGTGGGTCGGCTCACGGCTGATACCACGCAACACCGTAATCGTCGGGTCTGCAAGGGTGCAGGGCGAGAGGCTGGAAATTGAAATATCCTCTATCGAGTGCGACGGATCCATCTACGATGTGGAGTTGCAGGTTTACGACTCCGACGGCCAGGAAGGTATCAACATCCCCAATTCTATGGAGAGTGACGCGCTTCACGAAATCGGTGCCAACATGGGCAGTACGATGGGAAGTTCAATCAACATCTCCACCAATACCGGGGCGCAGATTGCTTCCGATGTGGGGAGAGGGCTGATAAACGGTGTCAGCCAGTATCTCAACAAGAAGCTGCGAACCGTGAAAGTCCACCTCAAAGCTGGCTACCGTGTGATGCTTCACCAGCCGGAAGATATATGATTATTTACCACTCTTAATCCACAATCAAATGAGTTTCAAACTGTTTTTTATTTCTCTCGTTGCCATTATTGGCATGGCAACACCCGCCTTTGCAAAAGGCAAAAAGACGGCCGATAGTGCCGATAACAACGTGTCGCCTGACACTGAACAGATAGCTGAACACGACCTCAATGTGTACGGCCCCGACTACACCGACGGCGACAAGTTCAGCGGTCTTACCCGTAAAGTCGGCTTCGATCGGATGATTCCCCCTCACGCACTGGAGGTATGTTATGAGAAGACGACGCACATCATCTTCCCGGCAGAAATCACTTATGTCGATTTGGGGAACGATAACCTTGTCGCCGGACTTGCCGACGGTGCAAAAAACGTGCTGCGTGTAAAATCCGCCTTCAAATCTTTCAAGCAGGAAACAAACCTGTCGGTAATTACCGAAGACGGTAGCTATTACACGTTTAACGTGAAATTCGCCAAAGAACCGCTGTTGCTCAGTATTGAAATGACGGACTTTCTCCACGACGGCGAATCGGTGAACCGTCCCAACAACGCGCAGGAAATCTACCTTGAACGCCTCGGCAGTGAAAGTCCTATGCTTGTTAAGCTGATCATGAAATCAATCCACAAGCAGAACAAGCGCGAAATCAAGCATATAGGCTCAAAGCGTTTCGGAGTGCAGTTCCTTCTGAAATCCATCTATGCCAATAACGGGCTTCTCTACTTTCACACGGAACTGAAGAATACCTCCAACATTCCTTTCGATGTCGATTTTGTATCGTTCAAGATTGTGGACAAAAAGGTTATCAAGCGTACCGCCATGCAGGAACAGGTATTGGAACCTCTGCGTGCCCAGAACTATGTCGTGGTCGTCCCTGCAAAATCCTCGGAGAGAACGGTGTTCGCATTAGAGAAATTCACAATTCCCGACGATAAGCAGCTTGTGATCGAGGTTGCCGAGAAAGACGGCGGACGGCACCAGTCCTTCGTGGTGGAGAACGAGGATATTGTAAGAGCAAATGTTATTGACGAACTTTCAATCCAGTAATCTATGAAAAAAGCGATAATTATAATCGCTGCCATGCTTGCCCTCTGTGTAGGGCAGGCAATGGCCCAGCGATGCCTCCCCGGTATGTCAGCGGTGGAAATAAAGGCTGATATGGCAGACGGTTTCTATACCGGCAGTTCCCGCGACTGCGGCTATTCATTCGGAGTGTATTACTCGGTGTTCAAGGGTAATGCGAACACATGGAGCTTCGGCGGAGAGTATCTCCAGACCTATAAACCTTACGCGGAAAAGGGTCGTATCCCCGTGGCGCAGTTCACAGCAGAAGCGGGATATAACCTACATCTTGTCAGCGACTATTCGCAGACATTCCATCTCTATGGCGGATTGTCGGCTCTCGGAGGTTACGAAACGGTAAACTGGGGTAAACACACTCTGTCCGACGGCTCCACGCTCCACAACGGCGACGCCTTCATCTATGGCGGTGCGCTCACTCTCTCGGCGGATTTCTATCTCTCTGATAAAATCGCGCTGACAGCCAATGTGAAAGAGCGATTTGTATTCGGCAACTCAACCGGGCATTTCCATACGCAGTATGGTGTCGGCGTCAAATTCATAATCGAGTGAGCTATGGGTATCAAAGTATTCGACCTTGACATACACAATCTGCCTCTCGCGGATTTCATGCGGGCTATGGGCTATGAGCCGACAGCCCGCGACGGCAACCGTCTGACATACGACAGCCCGTATTCCACTGACGGCTCAATCGTCGTGGATACCGAAAAGAACGGCTGGTACGACAAACAGCAGCCGGAGAAATGCTACGGCGGAATTTATGATCTTGCCTACGAGATAACCGGCAGTTGCAACCGCTCGGAACTAAATCTTTTCATCGCCTCCGAGATGAAAAAGATTATGGATTTCAAATGTTACGAGGTTCTGGGTAACGGCGAGAGTGCCAATGCTGATATGATACTGGCAATGCCTGTCAAGAACAAAGATGGCAAAAGAGCCGATGCCATGCAGGAACAGCCGAAGGAGGAAACCCGGAAACCGAAGCCCGGTCGCAAAATGCGCTTTTAGCCTATGGATATAGACGCTATAAAAGGAATATCCCTTGTGGATTTCCTGCACTGCCTCGGCTATGATCCGACAGGGCGCGACAGCAAGGGTCTGTGGTTTTATGCGCCGTACCGCAACGAAAGAAAGCCCTCGTTTCATGTAAATCCGCGAAAAAATGTATGGTTCGATTTCGGCACGGGTGAAGGCGGCGACATATTCACACTCGCCGGGGTGTTGTCAGGCAAGACGGATTTCGTTGAGCAGGCTCAGTACATCGCCGAAAAGATGAATATGCCTGTGGCAGAGCGATACAAACCTGTGCAGTTTGTCGAGGAACCGACATTCGAGAATGTGGCAATATCCAGGCTGGAATCGCCCGCATTGCTCCGCTACTTAGAACAGCGTGGCATACCGAAAGATATTGCACAACGCTACTGCGTGCAGGTGGACTATGAGCTTCACGGCAAACACTATTACGCCATCGGCTTTGAAAACAACGCACATGGATTTGAGCTTCGGAATGCCTTTTTCAAGGGGAGTTATCCGCCTAAGAACATAACACGAATATCCGGCGGCAATCCTCGCTGTAACGTGTTCGAGGGTTTCATCGACTTTCTTTCGGCTGATCGCCTTGGTTACAACGACGGCAACGACAGTGTTGTGCTTAACTCCGTGGCAAATGTCGGCAAGGCAATCCCGGTTCTTGCGGAATATCCGCTGATAATGTGCTATCTCGACAACGACACCGCCGGGCGTGCCGCAGTCGCCAGACTGCGCCGCGAGTTCGGCGACAGGGTGAGCGACAAATCCGCGCTCTATCCTGGCCACAAAGATCTGAACGACTTTTTAATGTCGCTCAATCCAAAACAAATCACTAAACCCAAATTCAAATTATGACTACAAATTTCTTTTCCCGCATCGGCGATATTCGCCTTACCCCCGGCCGGTTCTTCGGCTTTTGGATTGCTATGTTCGCAATCGTAATCTCCCTGACTTCCTGTTCCGATGACCTCGATGTTCAGCAGTCCTATCCGTTCACGGTCGAAGTGATGCCCTACGCTGACAAAATCACGCAGGGGCAGACCGTGGAACTGCGCTTTGAGATAAAGCCGGAGGGCAACTACACCAATACGCTCTACACCATCCGCTATTTCCAGTACGACGGCGAAGGTACTCTCAAGCTCGTCGATGGCCCGGTGCTGGTCAACAACGACCGTGTGCTTCTTGAAAGCAAAACCTTCCGTCTGTACTACACCGCCAGAAGTGCTGATGCCCATAAATTCCTCGTGGTGGTGCAAGATAATTTCAATTCTACCCCGTGGGAGCAGACCTTCGAGTTCAACGGCAAGGACAAAGGAGATGATAACGGCGGCACAATCATCGGTCCGGTTGTCGGCCCTGTAACACCCGTTATCCGATGAAAAAACTATTGTTCTTCTTCGTGGCGTTGCTGACCCTTGTGGCGGCAACGCCAGCCGCCAACGCGAAGCGATCGATAATGGAGCTGCCGCCATTTGAACGGGCTGTGCTTATAATCAAGAAATTTGAAACGCTACATAAGCCGAAACACTGGCCTTATGTAGGATATGGACATCAAGTGCAGCCCGGAGAACCTTACCGACGTGGCGTGCAGCTCTCCGAAAGACAGGCGGATGCCCTGTTGCGGAAAGACCTCCGCAAGTTCGTAGCCCTCTATGACGATTTCAGACCGAATGATGCGCTGCTCCTCGGAGTTTTGGCATACAACTGCGGGCCCGGCGTTGTCAACAAATCCAGCGTTTACAGGCTACTCAAATCCGGCAACCGCGACATCTTCAAATCCTACACCTCGCACTGCCGCTACAAAGGCAAATTCCATAAGCAGTTACACCAGCGGAGGATTATGGAATTTATGGTATTATTCCAGAAATAATCTGATTTGCGCAAGCAATTACCATGCGTCAACGCCGCCTGTGGCGGCCGAAATTTTCAGCAAAATCAACGGAGCGACTTCATCACGAGGTCGCTCCGCCTGCAATATTACGACTTGGCAAATATTATTTCTTTTTGTTCAGCCATTCATCGCGGCGTTGTCTGCACTCTTTGAGAGTGGGGGCTACGCAGGAGAATAATTCTCCATTAATGTCCCGATAATCGTATTGGTAATGCTTGCGCCGTGGGCGGTAGGCGTTATAGAACACCTCGTATTGTTCAGTGCCGGAAGTGGTGGTTGTGCTTACTCCGTTGGCGGTCATTCTCGTTGCCATAGTATTTCGATTTTAGTATTCTACAATCAGTATCCGATATTCAAATGTCATTTCGAGGTTGGTTATCTTCCTTTGTTTCAGCCATAAGTGGTGGCTTCCATAGCCATAGACAAAGTATCGGTCAAGGGGGTACTTGTCTGCAAAATCGGCTACTATCTGCCGTAGCGTTTCCTCGCTGTCGGCATAGAGAATGTGGTTTACAAACTCTATGATGATTTCGGCTACCTTATCATCAAAGATGATAGTCGGATGTTCAAATGTCACATTCATAATCGGTGAGGTTTTATGACCTGCGCCATTACTGACGCAGGTCGGGTTAGACATTTAGGCGGTCATTCTCGCTCTGATTTCCTTTCGGTGGCTTGCAATAGTCCTTTCTATACGTTCCTGATACTCGCAGACCTTGTTGCAGGCGGCACGGCATTGTATGATATTGATAGTTTTGAGGTCTATCTCTATGGTCGCCACTATCTTGCCACCAATTCGTGCGGAGAACACAAGGCTTTCGGCTTTAAGGTAGTATTGACTACTGCCTACACAAATATGCTGTGTGCTGCCTTCCACATAGTATTCCTCAACGCTGTCAAGGGTCTTGATTTCTATCTCGTTGTCAGTGAACACAAGTCCGATGAAACGACCTTTGAGTTCCTTGAACCTCTTATCGTCCTCAATCGCTTTAAGGCGGTCGGCTTCTCTACGTTCCTTTTCACGCTGGCGGTTGACTTTCCGCACATATTCATCGTGTGCTTCAACGAGATTGGAGGGAGTTATCAGTTTCGGGGAATGGGTATCCCTGCCGAAACGCTCCAACATCCGCAGATAGTCATACCACGTTGAAAGATTCGGGATTTCATATCCGTGTCGCTTGGCGATGAGATAAGATGACCAAAAATGCTTTACCTCTGCGGTGTGGTTAGCCATATATTTCAGCATCTCGATGTTGCCTTCTTTCAGCAGTGTTTCGGCTTGCGGTGCGGAAAGGAGCATTGAGAAATAGCTGACGGGGCGGATGTCGTGGAAATTGCCGTCAAAGCCGTTTCGTGTCAGTTCCGGTATGACCTTTATTTTCGGATATAGATACTGGTCTGCGATATACTGATAGGTATCGTTATCCTTTCTAATCTCAAAAGGAGAACCGAAAGCGAAGCAGTCAAGATACCACCCCATAGTGCGCTGAATAGCCACAAGCGAGGTCTTTCCATTCGGAGCAATCCAATACTGTCCTATTTCCAGAAAGGCGGGGGATGCCTTCATACCTTTGCGCATTTCCACTATCAGCAGGAACATACGCAATATCTGATACTCCCCACAAGTGGTTATCACGTTGAAATAGGATTTCTGCCGACATTTGCGCTCATAGGTTTCCTTGACTTTAAGTTTCGCCTTGCAGTTGGGGCAGGTGCATCTCTCGGCGGTTTCGTTCATCAGCCAAGAGTGTCCGCAGTCCATACAAGTGGTGCGTCCTTTGGGCAGACGGAAGGCATAGTGGTTGATGGTGTTGGTGAACGCCCAACGGCGTGGGGCGGTAGGGAGTGGGCGAAGATGCCCACTCTGTGCCATTACCGCTTTTTCGTATTTCGTTCTCGGTTTCATAGTCGTAATATGTTAAAAGTCAAAAAGACTGGGTTGTGCGATTTGGGGATTGTTCTCGGTCGTTTTCTTCTCGGAGGTCTTGGGTCTGCGCATTTTCGCCATTTCCTCGTCACGGAGTTTGTTGATGGCGTCCTGCCGTGCCTGTTCCTTTTCTTCCTCTGTCAGTTCTACCGTATGGTTTACTACCACTTGGCAGTTGGTGGCTGTATTGCTTACCTCGATTTCCGGCTCATCCCAAAAGTGCATTGCCCAGCCGAAGATTTCATCGTCGGTAAAACCGCAACAACCGCTTTTCTTGACCTCTCCGATGATATAGGCGCAACACTGCTCCATCGTCTTGGAGGGATTTGCCAGCCTGACCGCTACGAGAGGGTCGTTTTCCGCCCTTGTCATAAGGTACTGGGCGATTGTGTCTTGGAACGCTTGTGTTCCTTTCATTGTGTTCGTTGCCATAGTCGTAAATGTTTTAGAGTGTCGTTATCCAATAGATTATCCCTGCTGCCGTTAGGATTGAGATTATCCACCCAACACCTCGGCAAATTGGTTTCAGTATCGCCCAAAGAAGCACTCCGACAATCAGACCTGCCATAATCCCTATCACTCTTGCCGCCTTTTTTAATGCGGTATGAGCTGGAGAAGGAGTGAAGCTCGTTTTGTTGATATGTCTGTCGTTCAGTGTCATAAGGCGATATTTTTTTAATGCGTATAATCGCTGTTTGAAGTTTGTTCGCTCGTTGACACACTTGCACGACGGGAGGAAAGGGGTGTTCTGCACTTGCCGGAAAAAATACTACCGACCAACGGGAGCTGTGGAGATTTTTTCAGACAAATGCAAAAGAATACCCCGTCCCGGCGTGTTCATCAACTCCGAGCGAACAGACTTTGAACCCCGATTATTATCCGCGATAAACATAGAGCTGGCAACGCCCCGGTGGGTGACACTGAACGGCAGACATACAAGAAATGCTATCCGTAAGATAATAGCAATGTCCATAAATATGCCCGAAGCTAATGTATGTCATACTCTCTCACCGATGATAATGTCTATACTTTCATTAGAAACCGCTATGACAGCCCCGGTATAAGGCAATGTATGTATCGGGGACGACCCCGGAATTTATGGAGAGATCGGCACTGACACATTCTTTGCCGCCGTGGGCCGTAACAAACGGAGAGTGGCGCGGCGGCTCAAATTCCTTATCAATGAGCAGGCGTTAAGAACACGGGCTGTCGATTAGAAGTCTTGTGTGTGCGACATCCCTGTCGCAATCTCACAAGGCGTATGAGGCAGCCGGTGTTCAGCCGGCTCCCATAGTAGGTGTGCGGTCGGAGGGTGTCAGTGAAGCCTGCTTCGCCGTCACCCTCTGACGGCATAGCCGACGAAAGCACTGTGAGCCGCCACGCCTCTCGCAGTTTTCGCAGTGCAATCTTATTACCTTGAATAGCCTGAAACTCAATAAATTTTTGTAACTTTGCATATGCAATCCCACTGAATGTATGACGCTTGATTTAAACTACATACAGCATTTGGCTAAAAACCATGAAGGTGTTGATGTCGAATTTAAGGAAACCACCGGACAGCTTAACCGTGGTATGGAGACATTATGCGGTATGATCAACGGCTCCGGAGGTGTCGTTGTGTTCGGGGTATCGAACAAAGGTAAAATCATCGGACAGGAAATCGGCGACAAGACTACCCGTGAAATCGGGGAGGCAATCAATAAATTCGATCCGGCGGTTGACATTCAACCGATATATGTGCCGGTTGACAATTCCGACAAGTATGTCATAGTATTCCGGACAGATGGATTGGAGACTGATAAGCCTTATATGTGGGACGGCAAACCGTATCGCAGACACGACAGCGTGACAAGTGTCATGCCCCGCGAGAAATTCATCCGGCTTCATGAGCTTCAGCACGGATTGAAATACAAATGGGAGAATGAAGTGAATCATAATCTGACCATTGATGATCTTGATGAACGTCTCATACACAATTTAATCCAAAACGCAGTAAGGCGAGGCCGACTATCAAACGATGCTCTTAATGATACTGTGCCCATCGCTTTGTCACGACTCAATCTGACTAAAGACGGAGCTGTGTGCAATTCAGCGGCTGTATTGTTCGGAAAAGTTTTTTCTGATTATCCACAATGCAGGTTACGCCTTGCGCGATTCAAAGGGACCAGCAAGCAATATTTCATCGACAACCAACAACATGAAGGTAATATCTTTGAGTTGGTGGATGCGGCTATGGCTTTCTTCTTCAAGCATCTCAACCTTTCTGGTACGACGCATAATCGCCTTTACAGAGAGGATAATCTTGAGATTCCCTATGATGCTTTGCGTGAGGCTGTTGTCAATGCATACTGTCATATGCAATGGGGATATGAGATCGCCACTGTGGGTATTGCGATTTACGATGACTGTATAGTAATTGAGAATGCTGGTCGCTTCCCGGTCAGAATCTCGCCAAACACGCTGATGCGTAAGGAGGAAGAAGATCGTAAAAATACCTCAATGCCTCCGAATCCGGTAATTGCCAATGTCATGTATCTTGCCGGCCTCATCGAACATTGGGGGCGCGGACTGTCAATGATGGCAAGACAATGTGAAGGTGCTGGATTACCTGCTCCGGAATTCTATTGTGACGGTACTGTTGTCAAAATTACTTTTATGCGTCCCAAGGACACAGGCAAGGACACAGTTGGAGTAAGCAAGGACACAGTAGGACACAGTACGGACACAGTAGGACACAGCTCAATATTGTTGAACAATATGCCTATAAGTAAGTCAATCAGAATTCTCATTCAATCTATTGGAGAAGATTGGTTTACAGCGAACATGTTATGCGAAATAATTGGTTTATCCTCAAAGAGTTCCTTTATAAGAAATTATATTAGGCCGGCTATGAATTGTGGACTGGTAGCTCTTGAAAATCCCGACAGCCCGAATGCTCCGAACCAAAGATACGGATTGACATTGAAAGGCAAAGCCCTGTATTACGAGCGTCATGATAACGAAAATGACGTTCAAAATGACCCGCAAAGAATCCAAATTGACCCGCAAAATGACCCTCAAACCAATTTAGAGGGTCAGCCTGACCCTCTAAACGAAGAACTTGACCCTCAAAAGACAGCCATCATCAAAGCTATCAAAGAAAACAATGAAATCAGCCGTTCCGAGTTGGCAAGTATAGCCGGATGTTCGGAAAGCACCATCAAACGACGGCTTAAAGAGTGGAATATTGCGTGGCTTGGTCATCCCAAAACCGGGCACTGGGTATTTGTCAAGGATATTCAATAGCGGTTATTAAAAGGAATTTTTAACACTGAAAACGGCCTGAAATCAGACTATTATAGCTACTTTTGCGTTGTAGATATACGAAGAACATTGAAATGTCCGGGTGTGCAAAAAGGGAACATCCATGATTTTCAAGAAATCTAAAGTCTTGACAGACAATATAGTTGACCCCGTTCCGGGTAAATCCCTCCGGGGTCACTTCACGAAGCTCCAGCACCATCGCGGCGCCGGAGCTTCCTCTTTTTCATACCTGCGCCATTGGCGCCCGACAAGGAGCCTGCATAGGCCGCACGGATGCCGCGGAGACGGTAAAGTCGCATACAATCCCGACAGCATCCCGCTTGCCGACCTTGCACTCCTGTAAACGGTGCGTCGTCAGCCCCGCACAGCGTCGGATTTGCGGATTGTGCCCTTGTTGCCGGATCGTGTCATCTTGTCGAAATTCTCGGCACCCCAACTGATGAGTGCGTATAGATGGGGTAGTAGACTGGAGCCGAGGTCGGTGAGGGAGTATTCCACCCGGGGCGGAATCTCGGCGTAGAGCGTCCGGGAGACAAGGCCGTCGGCCTCGAGGTTCCGGAGGGTGTCGGTCAGCACCTTGGCCGAGATGTCGGGCAACGCCCGTCCGATCTCGGCGAAACGGGTGGCATCGTTCTCGGCGAGAACGCAGATGACGAGCAGCGACCACTTGCCCGAGAAGCGCGAAATGACATTCCGCACCGGGCAGGTGGCGGTCCGGGTAAATTTCTTAAGATTTTCTTTCAGCGGTAAAGCGTTCATTTTTCGGCAATTGTTACTCTGAGGTAAGTGTCTCACTTTCCGGTAACGTCTTGTTTTCGCGAATTTTACATTATAACTTTGCACTCACAAAACGAAAGCGGATTACTTCCGCAAAGTTAGCAACAAACCACAAAACCACCAAACTATGAACGAAATCCAGATACTCGGCACCGGCAAGAAGTTCGCCCACGTCACTGTAGGCAGCCTCCGCAGCTTCGAGGGCAAGCAGTTCGTCAAGGACGCCACCGGAGCCACCTCGTGCGAAATTTCTTTCGGCACACTCCCAACCGGGGCAGCAGTACCCTTCTTCCACAGCCACAAGGCCAACGAAGAAAATTACATCATTCTCTCAGGCTCGGGCCGTTTCCAGGTCGACGACGAGGTCTTCGATGTTGCCGAAGGCTCCGTAGTGCGGGTCGCCACCGACTGCGACCGCAACCTGCGCTGCACCTCTGCCGAGCCAATGACCTACGTTTGCATCCAGGCCGCAGAAGGCTCCCTAAGCGCATACACCGCTGGTGACGCCGTCGTCACCGAGCGCGAAAACCGTCTCTGAACGGCATCCACATACTTGCAGGAGAGTGTATCAAAAACTTCCGCGAAGCAGTCACGGCCGCAGATGTTGACACACTCTCCTGTTATATATTTTCTCCTGTTACATATTTTCGCGCTAATCAAGCATCCCCGAAGACTCAGTAGGACTCTTCGGGGGATGGGAAGTCGCCGGACTTGACGTCGTCGATGTAGCGGCCGACGGCGGTGTTGATGACGGCGCCGAGGTCGGCGTAGCGGCGCAGGAAGCGTGGCGAGAAGTCGGAGTTGAGACCTAGCATGTCGTGCATGACGAGCACCTGGCCGTCGACGCCTCCTCCGGCACCGATGCCGATCACGGGTATGGTGACGGACTCTGCGACCTTGCGAGCCAGCTCGGCGGGTATCTTCTCGAGCACCATGCCGAAGCAGCCTATCTCCTCGAGCATCCGGGCGTCGCGCATGAGTTTGTCGGCCTCTTCTGCGGAGCGTGCGCGCACGGCATAGGTGCCGAACTTGTTGATGCTCTGGGGCGTGAGTCCGAGATGACCCATGACGGGGATGCCGGCCGAGAGAATGCGCTCGATGCTCTCGCGGATCTCGGCGCCGCCTTCCATCTTGACGGCCTCGGCGTGGCTCTCCTTCATGATACGGATGGCGGAATGGAGCGCCTCGTGGCTGTCGCCCTGGTAAGTGCCGAAGGGCATATCGGCGATGACCAGGGCGCGCCGCACGCCTTTCATGACGGACTTGGCATGATAGATCATCTGGTCGAGGGTCATGGGGAGGGTTGTCATGTTTCCGGCCATGACGTTGGAGGCGCTGTCGCCCACCAGTATGCAGTCGATGCCGGCGCGGTCGAGGAGGCTGGCGCTGGTGTAGTCGTAGGCGGTGAGCATGGAAATCTTCTCGCCGCGCTGTTTCATCTCCACAAGGCGGCGGGTGGTCACCTTGCGGGCATCGTCGGTTTTTGCTGTTGACATGTTATTTATTCAGTATTTGCTCGGCGATCTGCCAGTCGAGCAGGGTGTCGAGGTCGAGGGATGTCTGGGCGGACATCTCGAATGGTATTCGGCGCGGGAACTTGCCCATGGGCATTCGGCGCAGAGTGTCGGCACAGATTACGTATATTGCGCCGTTGTACTGCCAGACGCATGGAGCGTCCTGACGGCGGGTGTATAGGCCGTCGCCCTTGCTGATGCCCAGGGTGCCGTCGGGTCGGGTCTCGAAGATGTCGTAGTATGGGTTTGCCGCGGCGGGGCGGACGCTGACGACCATGTCGGGGCGTGTGTCGGCGTACAGGTCCAGGGCCTGGCGTATCTGTCCGGGAGTGCGCAGGGGCGAGGTTGGCTGGAGCAGTAGCACGGTGTCGTAGTCGCGACCATGGTCGGCGTACCAATCGAGGGCGTGGAGCAGGACATCCGCGGTGGGAGCGGTGTCGGTGGCGAGCCGGGACGGGCGCAGGAATGGGACGGGCAGGCCGTAGTCCTCGGCGACGGCGCGTATCTGCCCGGAATCGGTGCTGAGGCAGATGTCGGCGTCGGCGCAGACGGCCCTGGCGTGGTCGATGCTATGGCATATGAGAGGCTTGCCGCCAAGGAGACGGATGTTCTTTCCAGGGATGCCTTTGCTGCCTCCGCGGGCGGGAATTACTGCAAGCGTCTTCATGAGTTATAGAAGATGACTTCTTTCCAGTAGCGGGTCATGAGTGTGTTGTCGCTCCAGTCGTCGCAGGGGTGGAGTGGTATGCCGAGGCTCTCGCCGATGATGTAGTCGGTGATTGGCGCTCCGGCACGGATGGAGCAGATGACACCGCTTGCCAGGCGAGGATTGACTTCGAGCAGGAGGTAGCGGTCGCGGTCTTCGTCGTACAGGTACTGGACATTCACGGGCCCGCGCAGATTGAAGGCGTGGATAACGTCGGTGGCCATCTGCTGTAGCTCGGGGAGGCGGCAGGTGAGTGCTCGTGTGGACTCTCCGCCGCTTATCTCGAGGCGCAGGCGGGGCACGGCGCAGAGCACCTGACCGGCCTGGGTGACATAGCAGTCTACGGTGTACTCCTTGTGGTTGGGGATGTATGCCTGTATGAGGTACTGCTTGATGTCGCGGAGCTGCATGAGGTCGTCCATGTTGGTGAAGACCTTGATTCCTCGCGAGAATCGGCCATGTCGGGGCTTTGCGATGGCAGGAATCTCGGCATTGATGACGCTGTAGGTGCGTGGTATGGGCATTCCTGCGGCCTTGAATGCCTTCGCTGCCTCAATCTTGTCGAAGAATACGGCGGCCGTTTCGGCGTCGCAGACGGGGGAGAAGGTGTCGGGGAGGAGGGATTTTACCCTGGCGGCGACTTCGACGGCGGCGTTGCTGAATGGCAGCAGGATGTCGGCTTCGAGCTCGCGTGCGACTCGAACGATGTCGTCGACGACACGCGGGTCGTCCCAGGCGAAGCCCTGTACAATCTTTCCGGCGGCTGCCAGGGGCACCTTGGTGACAAGCTCGTAGCCTACAACCTGGACTTCGGCGCCGAGACGGCGTCCGCTTTCCTTGAGGAACTCGGCCATGGACACGCGGCGTCCGCCGCCGAGCATGAGGATGGTGATGTGTCGGGGGTCCTTCATCGGTTGTAGATGTCGGTCTTGTACTTGCGCAGGTTCCCGGGGTCGGTGAACCAGGCGATTGTGCGGCTGAGGCCTTCGCGGATGTCCACCTGTGGACGCCAGTCGGTGAGGTTACGGATCTTGGCGTTGTCGCCCCAGAGGCGTCGCACCTCGCTGCGGCTGGGGCGCAGGCGCTCGGGGTCGACCTCGTAGCGCCCATGCCAGTCCATGAGCTCGGCGATGGTGCGGAGCGTGTCGGCCATGGTGATCTCGGAGTTGGTGGCGATGTTGATTTCCTGGCCGATGACGTTCTGCAGGGGAGCCTGGGCTATGGCCAGGAATCCGCGTGCGGTGTCGGTGACGTAGTTGAAGTCTCGTGTGGGGCTGAGGTCGCCGACTTTTATCACCTCCTTTCCTGCCGCGATCTGAGAGATAATAGTGGGTATGATGGCTCGGGCGGACTGACGCGGGCCATACGTGTTGAATGGGCGGACGATGACGACGGGGAGGTCGAAGGCGTTGTAGAAGCTCTCGGCCAGGGCGTCGGCGCCGATCTTGGTGGCGGAGTAGGGGGACTGCGGCTGGCGAGGGTGGAGCTCGTCGATGGGCACGTATCGTGCGGTACCGTAGACCTCGGAGGTGGAGGTCACCATCAGGCGGGAGCAGCCTTCGGCCTTGACGGCCTGGAGCATGTTGAGGGTGCCGCGGATGTTGGTGTCGACATACGAGTCGGGGGCGACGTAGCTGTAGGGTATGGCGATTAGTGCTGCCAGGTGGAATACGGTGTCGGCGCCTCGCACGAGCTCGCGACAGAAGTTGGGGTCGCGGACGTCGCCGCTGACTATTTCGAGGTCGGGATGGCGAATGTCATCGAGCCATCCCCAGTTATTGAAAGAGTTGTACTGGCTGAGAGCGCGGACTCGGTATCCGGCGGCGAGCAGGGTTTCGGTGAGATGTGAGCCTATGAAACCGTCGGCGCCGGTTACGAGAGCCAGAGGACGGGGATTGTCTGTTACCATTTCTTGAGGGTGTAGGTGAGCGTGGAGCCGTCGTAGCGGCGGAGCTGGAAAGTGGCGCGGCCTGTGTCGAGGTGCAGGATCTGCAGTGTGCACTGTGCCGGCAGAAGGCTTGCGGCCGGGGGCTGGAGACCGGCGTCGGGGAAGATGAGCAGCAGCTCGTCACCGTTGCGCGACCAGGTGCCGTAGGCGTCGCGTGTCTCGTGGTCAGGAAGCATCTCGGTGACCCCGACGGTATGCGCCTGGAAGTTGAAGAAGACGTTGCCGGCATATTCGGGCGCCTGTGCGCCGTCGGCCTCGATAGCCGTCACCTTCCACTTGCCGAAGAGGTGGCCGATGTCGCCGTTGTTGTGGGTGCAGGCAGCTGCAAGCATGCCCGCGATGGCTATTATAAGGACGTGTATGGATTTCATCTGGATCGGGAGAAAGAACCGGTGTATGAGAGTGAGAGGGCTATGCCGTAGCGGTGGCCGAAGATGGAGCCGACGTCCATGGCGGCCTGTGCGGCAGCCTCGAGGCCCGGGATGCGGCGGAAAGCGTGGCTGGCCTCGAGTAGGAGAGAGTAGGAGTGGGCCTTCCGCAGGCGTGGCAGGAAGGGTGTGCCGAGGGAGCGCTGGTAGCCGGTGAGCAGTCGCCAGCCCCACCGATCGTCAGGCTGGCCCTTGGCGCCGAGGTGGAAGCCGCGGATGCGGTTGTCGGTAAAGCGCAGGTAGCCGTCGGTGTTGTAGATGGGTGCCTTGACCAGCGGCGAGCCGAGGCCCATGCCGTTGTTCATCCAGCCGTTGTAGAAGTAGTTGTTGTAGTAGTCGTCGGCGCCGGTGGCCTGGTCGGGGATGGCGGTGCCTGGATGGTCGCCGGGCGCCCAGTGCATGGGGCCGGACATGTTGCTGAAGTCGATGTACTCGACGGACGCCTCGGTGAGCCAGCCGATGGGGGATGCAGACTGGTAGCGGAGGCCCCATACGCCGTCCCAGCCGTTGAGCTTGCCGATGCCGGAACCGTCCTCCCAGGGCGACTGCAGGTAGAAGGTGAGCCGCTGGCCCTGTGGCAGGCGGTAGCGCACCTGGAGGTCCCAGGCACCGAGGTGGTTGCCGTTGTAATACGCCTTGTCGCCCGGTGTGGTTCCTGAGCCGTCACGACGGGGAAAGAAGACGTCACAGAAGTCCTTGAACTTGACGGAGGACTTGTTCTCGGCGGTGCGGAGACCTTTTTCGTAGATGGCCTGTGTTCCGCCGAACTGTGCGGCGTGCTGCATTCCGATGGTCACGGACAGCGGCTTGGCGGGGTTGGTGCGCAGATAGAGGCGCTTGTAGTGAAACCAGGCGCCGGTGGTGACGAAGTGGTTGTAGCGGTTGTAGTGATTTTCGAGCCACTTGCGGTCGGCGAACTTGCCGTATGCTATCTCACCCTGGACCTGGACCCAGCCGCGTGTGAGGGGGATGTCGACGAAGTCGAGGAACCCGATGCGGCCCTGTGGTATTCCGCGTGCGTTTGTGCCGAGTACGATGTCGCCGCTGGAGGTGGGGGTCGAGAAGATGCTGCGTTCGTAGTCGCGCATTCCGGCCTCGAGGAAAAGGCTTCGCCAGCGGATGGCGGCGTAAGCTTCCTGGAGCCAGGCGTTGGCCGGGTGCCGGGAGTTGGTCTCCCAGGCCTGTGCGTCGACGGAATAGCGGCGGTAGTCGACGTCGGCGGCGGTGCCGAACCAGGCCTGCAGGCCGAAAGCGAAGCCGAAGTGCCCGGCGCGGCCCATGGGTTTGTGGATGCCGAGGGCCTCGTAGGCGGAGGCGTCCTGGGTGAGTGTGCCGTGGCGGTTGGCGGCCATGTAGAGTGGCGCGAAGTCGCCGCTGCCGACGTTGACCAGGGTGGTGGCCGACCAACGGAGCGAGTCGAGGCTGTCGGCCCCGGCAGTGCCGGTCAGCAGCACTGCCGCCAGTGCCGCCAGCCATAGCTTGAGATTATCTGTCCTCATGTAGGGAGAGTGTGTGGATGTACATTACTTGTATGTGCCGATGTGTCGGCGCTTTTTCTCCTCGAAGACTTCGGCGAGGGTGATGAAGATGCCGCTCTCCTCGACGTCGCCGAACTCGCGGTTGATGGCGGTGCCGAACATTCGCATTGTGGGCGAGAGGTTCATGTATGCGTTGATGAGCGGGGGGACGTTGGTGCCGTTCTCGCGGAGCTTGCGGTGCAGGATGCGGAGGTCCTCCTTGAAGTCGGCGCCGGTGAACGTGGCCTGAAGGGCAGGTATGTCCATGCCGGTGTCGAGTGGTTCGAGGGGCCAGACGAGACGCTCGGGGTCGGGGAAATGCTTGTTGAGGAAGTAGAGGAGGAGGTTGCGGTTCTCCTGGCCGTAACCGGGGTACATGGTTACTTTGCCGAAGAGGTACTTGATCTGGGGGAAGTCGACGGTTAGCGCTCCGAGACCGTCCCACAGGTTGTCGAGGACGTAGAGTGCCTTGGCGCCGGCCTTCGAGGACTGGTACTCGAGGCGGACGAAGCTGCGGCCGAGCTCTATGACGTTGGGCAAGTATTGTTCGATGAACTTCTGCGAGAATCCGAACATGTGGCTGGTGGCCATCCGGAGTCGGCCCCGGTCGTCACGCTTTACGTCCTCGCCGAGCAGGAATCGGTAGCCGCCGAGAATCTCCCGGTCGCGTGGGTCCCAGACGAGGAGCTGGCGGCAGGGGGGCTCCATTATGTCGAAAGGGTCGATGTCGCAGCTCAGGCCGGTACCGCCGCCGCCGTCGCGGAAGGCTTCCTCGCGCAGGCGGCCAATCTCGCGCATCACGGCCGGGGCCTCACTGGCGCTGACCACATACAGCTCGTTACCGCCCTTGTTGGAGGTGCGGAGCAGGCGGTCGGGGGTGAGTTCGGCCGCCAGGGCGTCTTTGTCTACGGCGTCTATTATCGGTTGCATGCGTTTGGGTTGGTGGCGACGACGCTTGCGCCGACGCGGTATAATATCGGCAAAGTTAACATTTTTTCAGCAGCCATGCAAACGGCGTGCCGGCGACGGGCGCCCGGGGAAAGTGCAACATCCCGTCAAAGCGTGCAGGAATGGGCGTCAAAGTACCCGTAGGGACAAATGGGCGCACAGGGAGGGATATAGAGTAAGATACGGGGAATATACAAAAGTTCGGGCCGGAGAGGCTCCGGCCCGAAACAGGGTATCTGAGTGTTGTGTGCTCGGATTAGAGGGCGACCTTGACAGTCTTGCCACCGACCTTGACGAGGTAGATGCCGTTGGCGGCGTCTACGGAAACGTTCTGGCCAGCCTTGGCGTTGACGCTCTTGACGAGCATGCCATTGGTGGTGTAGATGTTAACGAGGGCGTCGTTGGCAACGTTTACGTTGATCATGCCATTGTTGGCGTCAACGGTGAAGTTGTTCTCGCCGTCGTTGAAGATGCTGTTTACGCCGCCAGTGATTTCACGGGTCAGCAGGTAGTTGCTGGGATCGTAGTGGTAGATGACCTTCTTGCCGGCCTGGGCGGTGATGTTGAAGTCGCAGTTCAGGGAAGTGTTGCCACCGACAGCGAAAGTCTTGTTATCGTGGGCTACGGTCACGTAGGGATTGGCAGTAGCGTCATAGGGGAACCACCAGCGGTAGCCCTGGGAGATGGCCTCTAAACCTTCAGTTTCGCTCCATGCCCAGTAGCTGCGGTTCCAGCCGCCGTAGAGAGTGGTGTAGGGGCCAGGGGTGCCTTCGGTCTCACCGATGTTGATGCCTGCGATCTGCTTGATGGAGACTTCGACGTTAGCGGTGTGGTAGGTGCCGTTGGGGTCGGCAGCGTTGGGGGCGAAGAGGGCGCCGCGGATCTGGTTCAGGCTGGCGTCTTCGGTCATGCGTGCGGGACCGGTGGGGATGGTGGTCGCGGTCCACAGATTGCCGCCGCCCGCGAGCTGCACCTGGTCGTAGGTATAGCCGTCGCCGCAAGCGAGCAGGTAGAAGCGCTGGAGGGGACCCCAGTCCTGGTCGGTGAAGTTGATGTAAGCGTCATCCTCGCCGGTTACGGAGCCGGTGTTGACAACGTGCACGCTGGTAGCCTCGAAGCCCTGGGGAGCGGAGCAGAGGCCGGGCATGAATGCCACGCCGGAGAAGTCGTAGTTGTACGTCCAGATCGTGCTGCCGGCAGCATTGGTGCAGGTTCCCTTGAAGGCCAGGTCGATGGAAGACGTCTCGTCGTCGAAATTGGACATCTGGAGGCTGGAACCCTTAGCCGGGCCGCAGAGAACGCCGTTGTAGTTCGCACGTCCCATGGAGGAGGAGGCGGAGAAGTAGGGAGTGCCGTTGGCGTCGGAGGGGGTGTTGGAGTTCATGATGACCAGGGCGTCGACCTCCTGGCCGCCGGTAGTGGAGGTCTGGCCGATGTAGAAGTTGTTGGGGGTTGTGGACGCCTGGGGTACGCACCAGCCCTGGGGCCAGTTGGCAGTCATGATGGAGTTGTTGGACATCAGGTACTTGAGGGGCAGCATCTTGTCGGCAGCGGCGGCCTCGCCGGGGAAGAGCGATGCCCAGTTAGCCTGGTCCCACATGGAGTAGCGGGGCGCGAACATCACGTAGCTGATCGACTTGGCCTGGTTGCCGCTTTTGCCGTTGGAGAGGGTGCAGAGCACTTTTGCATAAAGCACTGCGTCATCCCAGCTGGTGAAGTTGTCGGTCCATTCGCCGGATTCGTACATGGCTACGGTCCATACCTCGCCGTTGCCATCCGTCCAGGAGAACTTCTGCATGCCGGGGAGGTCGAGATCATTGTCGGACACGAACTGGGCGTAAGCCTCGTCGGCGCGAATCATGGCCAGGCCTTCCTGGCTCATGTCAACGCGGCCCATGGCATTGCGAGCCTCGGGCTTGATGGCAGCCGGATTGGCGGCCAGCATGCTGCCGGTAGCCAGGAGGGCTGCTGCGAGAGTGTAGAATTTCTTCATCTCTTTGTTGTTTTGGTTTATGTTATTGTTGTTTTCTCTTTAGTGACAAGTAGCTCAAAAATCGAGATTTTCAGGCTTCGCCGAATATCGCGTCCAAAAGCTGCAACGGCTTCCGAGTGCCGATGAGGGCCAAGGATGCAATCACTCTCGGCTGCAAAGTTAAACAACTTTTTTGGACTGCGCAAGTCTTTGGTGAATTTTTTTAAAAATTCCCGAAAATTTTGAAGAGCGCGGTCCGTTGCTGTCCGGGGGGTGATGCCACGAGGGACTAATCTGCAGTGGAGGCGGGCAGCCGGTCCCCGACTGCCGGGGTCAGTCGTCCCGGGCGGCGAACTCCATGAGGTAGGCCTTGATGAAAGGGTCGATGTCGCCGTCCATGACGCCGCCTACGTCGCTGGTCTGGTGGTTGGTGCGATGGTCTTTGACGCGGCGGTCGTCGAAGACGTAGCTGCGGATCTGGCTGCCCCACTCGATCTTCTTCTTGCCGGCCTCGATCTTGGCCTGCTCGGCGCGGCGGTGGCTGAGCTCTTTCTCGTAGAGAATGGAGCGGAGCTGGCGCATGGCGTTCTCCTTGTTCTTAGGCTGGTCGCGAGTCTCGGTGTTCTCGATGAGGATTTCCTCTTCCTCGCCGGTGTAGGGGTCTTTGTACTGGTAGCGGAGCCGGACGCCGCTCTCGACCTTGTTGACGTTCTGTCCGCCGGCGCCTCCGGAGCGGAAGGTGTCCCAGCTGACGCGCGCGGGCTCTACGAGAATCTCGATGGTGTCGTCGACCAGGGGCGTGACGAAGACGGAGGCGAAGGATGTCATGCGCTTTCCCTGTGCGTTGTAGGGGCTGACGCGGACGAGGCGGTGCACGCCGTTCTCGCTCTTGAGGAAGCCGTAGACATAGTCGCCCTCGATGTTGATGGTGGCGGACTTGATGCCGGCGTCGTCGCCTTCGAGGAGCTGGCTGACGGTGGCTTTGTAGCTATGTTTCTCGGCCCAGCGCAGGTATAGGCGCATGAGCATCTGTGCCCAGTCCTGGCTCTCGGTGCCTCCGGCGCCGGAGTTGATCTTGAGCACGACGCCGAGCTTGTCTTCTTCGCGTCGGAGCATGTTGCGGAGCTCGAGGTGCTCGATAAGGTCGAGGACGCGGGCGTACTGGGCGTCGATGTCGGCTTCTTCTACGAGGCCCTCCTTGAGGAAGTCGAAGGCGAGCTGGAGCTCCTCGGCCTGGGAGGACACCTCTTTATACGAGTCGAGCCAGAAGTGGAGGTCCTTTATTTTCTTCATCTGGGCCTCGGCGCGCTTGCGGTCGTCCCAGAAGTCGGCCACGTGGGTGCGGAGCTCCTCTTCCTCGACCTGGATCTTCTTGGAGTCGATGTCGAGGTAGCGGGCCAGGTCGGCGACACGGGTGTGTATGTCCTTGAGTTGTTCGAGGGTGATCATGGGGTGGAAGTAGGGGGCTTTAGGGTCTCTAAGGTCTTTAATGACCTGGACGCTGAGTGTCTGTTATCCTACGGTGGTGCCGGGGCGGCAGTCGGAGTCGGGGTGAACGACCCGCAGGGAGCCGTCGGAGTTCTCGACGCTGAGGATCATGCCTTCGCTGACGATGCCGCGGAGCTTGCGGGGCGGGAAGTTGGCGATGAAGCAGACGCTGGTGCCGACGAGGTCTTCGGGCTTGTAGTACTTGGCGATGCCGGAGACGATGGTGCGTCCGCCCATGCCGTCGTCGATGCGGAACTCGAGAAGCTTGTCGGCCTTGGGGACCTTGCGGCACTCGAGGACCTTGCCGACGCGGATGTCGAGTTTCTGGAAGTCGTCGAAAGTGCACTCGGACTTGACGCCGGCAGGTTTCCAGGCGTCGAGTTCGTTGGCTTTCTTGGTCTCGGCGAGGCGGTCGAGCTGGGCCTGGATGGCGGCGTCGTCAATCTTCTCGAAGAGGATTTCGGGCTTGGGGAGGAGGGTGCCGGCGGAGATGAGGGCATCGGAGCCGAGCATCTGCCAGTTGTAGTCGGTGAAGAGGAGCATCTTGCCGAGCTTGTCGGCCATGAAGGGGAGGAAGGGCTCGAAGGCGATCTCGAGGCTGGCGCAGATCTGCACGGCCACGTACATGATGGTCCTGACTCGCTCAGGTTCTGTCTTGACGAGCTTCCAGGGCTCGCAATCGGCCAGGTACTTGTTGCCGGTGCGTGCCATGTTCATGGCGTGGCGGAGGGCGTCGCGGAACTTGAAATCCTCCAGGCAGTCGGTGAGCTGGCAGGCTTCGGCGCGTAGGGTGGCGATGGCGTCGCGGTCGGCGTCGGTGTACTCGCCCGGGGCGGGAACCTGGCCGCCGTAGTACTTCTGCATGAGCACGAGCACGCGATTGACGAAGTTGCCGAGGATGGCGACGAGCTCGGAGTTGTTGCGTTCCTGGAAGTCGCGCCAGGTGAAGTTGTTGTCCTTGGTCTCGGGAGCGGTGGCGGTGAGGACGTAGCGGAGCACGTCCTGCTTGCCGGGGAAGTCGCGCAGGTACTCGTGGAGCCACACGGCCCAGTTGCGCGAGGTGGAGATTTTGTCGTCCTCGAGGTTGAGGAACTCGTTGGCGGGGACGTTGTCGGGGAGGTTGTAAGTGCCGTCGGCCATTAGCATGGCGGGGAAGATGAGGCAGTGGAAGACGATGTTGTCCTTGCCGATGAAGTGGATCATGCGGGTGTCGGGGGCCTTCCACCAGGTTTCCCAGTCGTCGGGGCGGATGTCGATGGTGTTGGAAATGTACCCGATGGGTGCGTCGAACCAGACGTAGAGGACCTTGCCGTCGGCTCCTTCTACGGGGACGGGGATTCCCCAGTCGAGGTCGCGCGTGACGGCGCGGGGCTGGAGGCCCATGTCGAGCCAGGACTTGCACTGGCCGTATACGTTGGGGCGCCACTCTTTGTGGCCTTCGAGGATCCACCGGCGCAGGCGTGGCTCCCACTTGTCCAGGGGGAGGTACCAGTGGGAGGTCTCCTTCATGACGGGGGTGGCGCCGCTCAGGGCCGACTTCGGATTTATGAGGTCGGTGGCGTTGAGGGAGGTGCCGCAGGCCTCGCACTGGTCGCCGTAGGCGCGCTCGTTGCCGCAGTGGGGGCAGGTGCCGGTGACGTAGCGGTCGGCCAGGAACTGCCTGGCTTCGGGGTCGTAGAGCTGCTCGGAGGTTTTTTCTATGAACTCTCCTTTTTCATACAGACGCTTGAAGAAGTCGGAGGCGGTGCGGCGGTGTGTGGCGGAGGTGGTGCGCCCGTAGACGTCGAAGGAAATGCCGAGCTCGGCGAACGACTCCTTAATGATATTATGGTACCGATCCACGATGTCCTGTGGGGTGACTCCCTCCTTGCGGGCCTTTATGGTGATGGGCACGCCGTGCTCGTCGCTGCCGCCGATGAGCAGTACGTCGCGCCCCTGCAGACGCAGGTAGCGGGCGTAGATGTCGGCGGGCACATAGACGCCGGCCAGGTGACCGATGTGCACGGGGCCGTTGGCGTAGGGCAGCGCGGTGGTGATGAGCGTGCGGTTGAATTGTTTCTTGTTCTCGACTTTTTCCATCGTCATAGTTTTAGGCCGCAAATTTAGCTATTTCCCCGCGATTGCACAAATTACGATAAATTTGAGTAACTTTGCGGGACACAATGCATATACCTGGCATGGAAGCAGAGATACGGCTGAACGAGGAGATGCTCGCGGCATGGGACTTCATCGAGAACACGGGCACGTCGGTATTCCTGACCGGCAAGGCGGGCACGGGCAAGACGACGCTGCTGCGCTACGTGCGGGAGCACACGGCCAAGACGTGCGTGGTGACGGCGCCTACGGGCGTGGCGGCCATCAACGCCGGGGGCGTGACGCTCCACAGCTTCTTCCAGCTGCCGCTGACGCCGTACGTGCCGGGCACCCAGGTCAAGAGCAATTTCCGTTTCTCCAGGGAGAAGCTGCGCATCATCCGCGCCCTCGACCTCCTGATTATAGACGAGGTGTCGATGGTACGGAGCGACCTGCTGGATGCCGTCGACGCGACTCTGCGGCGGCTGCGGCGCAGCGTGGAGCCCTTCGGGGGCGTGCAGCTGCTACTCATCGGCGACCTGCAGCAGCTCGCCCCGGTGGTGACGCCCCGCGACGACGAGATGCTGCGTGGCCACTACACCACCCCGTACTTCTTCGGCTCACAGGCGCTGGGGCGCACCAGCTATGTCACCGTGGGGCTGCGGCACGTCTTCCGCCAGCAGAACCCGGAGTTCGTGAGCCTGCTCAACCATGTGCGCGACAACCGGCTGACCCACGACGACCGACAGCGCCTGGCCTCTCTCTGCCGTCCCGGCTTCGAGCCGGGACCCGACGAGGGATACATACGCCTGACAACCCACAACCGCCAGGCCGACAGCTACAACCAGCAGCGCCTGGAGAGCCTGCAGGCCAAGGCTTTCACCTACTCGGCGCACGTGGACCGCGACTTCCCGGAATCCTTCTTCCCCACCGACGAAAGACTCACTCTCAAGGTCGGCGCCCAGGTGATGTTCATCAAGAACGACTCGGGCATGGAGCACCGCTACTACAACGGCAAGATCGGGCGCGTGACGTACCTGGACCGCGACACGGTACGGGTGACGTGCCTCGATGACGGGATCGAGGTGGACGTGGAGCCTGCCGTATGGGAGAACACCCGCTACGAGGTCGACGAGAAGACGAACACGGTGGAGCCGAAGGTGGAGGGCACGTTCAGCCAGCTGCCTCTGCGCCTGGCCTGGGCCATCACCATCCACAAGAGCCAGGGCCTGACGTTCAACCGGGCCGTCATCGACGCCGGACAGGCCTTCGCGCCTGGGCAGGTGTACGTGGCGCTGAGCCGCTGCCGCACCTTAGACGGCCTTGTGCTTGCCACTCCCCTGCACGGCTCGATGCTGACCGGCGACCCGGAGGTGCTGCACTACATCAGCGGACAGACGGCGGCCGCGCAACGGAGCCTGGAGGCGTTGGCGCTGGTACGCAGCCAGTACCGGCGGACGCTGCTGCGCGAACTCTTCGACTTCAGCGGCATCGGCGGGAGCCTCTACCGCCTGCGCACTTTCGCCGGGGAGCGCCTGGGCAAAGGAGGCATGGCGCTGGCCTCCGCCATGAGCGCCGCCGAGTGGGACATGCAGAGCGACATCACCGACATAGCCCTGCGCTGGCAGGCGCAGATAGCCGCCATGTCCGACACCGACATCGACTCCGAGTCCATCCGCACGCGCATCGACGGCGCCTGCAAGTATTTCCGTTCCAAGCTGGCCACCGACCTGGTTGGCCCGCTCGACATCCTGGAACAGGTCAAGCCGGGCGCCAGGCTCAACGCCGAGCGCTGGAAGGAGCTGTACGCCGACTACCGCCAGGCCCTCGGCGAGAAAATGCTCGTGCTCGAAGCCATGCTCGGCAAACCATTCAACACAGGCACATACCTGACAGCCAGACGCCAGGCAGTGCTCGAAGCAGGTTCGCATAAAAAGGCCCGAAAAGTTAAGGTGAGTGTAAAAAAACGGCCTAAAAAAGAATAAAATCGTTGGCCGTCTCGATTTTTTATTTATCTTTGCAACCGGGAGTTCACCCTTCTACTCCCCCAACTGCTTACCTACACTCATACCTACCTAAATATTATGGAAACTTCTATAAATTAAACATTTGCATATCAGAGAAATAATTCGTATC
>ENA-ORSL01000421-ORSL01000421.1-human-gut-metagenome-genome-assembly--contig:-NODE-421-length-46372-cov-4.622644_pt1 | contig 46372 bp, 47 predicted proteins | sample MGYA00242190_ERZ509157 | MGnify/ENA primary metagenome ERZ509157 (study PRJEB26280, sample SAMEA2338664) | human gut metagenome | biome: human gut; feature: human-associated habitat; material: faeces... | reverse complement strand
AACTTTATCAGGTGCTACTGTAGGAGCGTTATCTGAGCAAGTTTAAACTTTTAAATGATACAACGATTAAAAAGTAACTTTGTCAAGGTGAGAAAGTTCCATTGTTCTGAGAAAGTTCCAACTTTGTCAAATATCCGAACTTTGTCAAGCTGACAAACATCAAATTTATAACGTAGATAAGTATTTAAAATGGAACTTTGTCAGATGTTTCTCCACAGTAGCAGGTATACCAGCGATTCCTGCCATCTTTTCCACGTATCGCTTGCTTTGCGATTTGGCTGGACTTCGTGAGGTCACTGTACACACGGTTGTATGTACTGTCGCTGCACCCGACCTCCCGCAGGACGGCGGCGCGCAGCTCGTTGCTGGGCATCGACCCAAGGCGGCTCTCGGACAGAACGTTCAGGATGGCGCTGCGGGTGTCCTGCCGGGTCTCCGCCGTGCGTACCCGCCGCTCCTCAATGAAGTCGGCATCCTTCTTGTCGGTGTAGCCGTCAAACACGGCCCGCGCGGTCTTTACGCCCTCCACCTCCACATCGTCGATGTGCAGCAGCACCGTCTGCTGGGGGCGGGCGTAGCTGTTTTTCTCGTGGCTGAGATAAATTTTGCCGTCGTTCTTGGCGCGGCCCATCATCAGCACGCTGCGGGCCATGTCCCAGATATCCGAGCTGTCGGCCAGACGTGCGCGGCCGGAAACGCCCTGCTTTTTGTTGGAGTGCATCACGATGAGCACCGCGCAGCCCTGCTTTGCGGCAATGGCGCGCAGCGGCAGCAGGGCACTGCGCATCTGGTTGCGGCTTGCCATCTCCACATCGGAGGGCAGAAAGCTCTGCAGCGGGTCCACGATGAGCAGCAGCGGCCCGGCCTTGGCGGCAAAATCCGCCAGTGCCTGATCCTTGAGGGTAAGGGGCTGGCCGGTCTTGCCAAAGTAGTCGTCGGCGGTCAGCACCAGCACCCGGTTCATGTCGGCCCCGGCCGCCAGCAGACGGGCCTTGAGCACCTTGCCGGGGTCGTCCTCGCCCGCAAGCAGCAGCACCTTGCCGGTCTGCTGCGGCGGCAGCGGAAAAAAGCCGGAGGTCTTGCCCGCCGTCACATAGGCAATGAGCTGTGCCTGCCAGATGCCCTTGCCGGTGCCGCCGTCGGCACCCAGCAGCGACACTTCGCCCAGCGGCAGCAGCTGCGGTACCAGCCACGCCACGCTCTGCATGGGCACATCGGCCAGCAGACCGGGCTGCGCCGCGCTGCCCTCCAGCGCAAGCTTGCGCTGCTTTGCGTCCGCATTCACGGCTGCCATAAAGGCTGCGGGGTCGGCCTGCCACGCCTGCTTGCAGGTGTTGAGCCATTGATCGATCTTGTAATTGACGGCGGGCAGCTGCATGTTGCAGGCTGCGCCGCGCACGTCGTCCAGCAGGTCTTCCCGTGCAGCCGGGTCGGTCTGGTGGAACATTACCGCAAAGGTCAGGCGGCTGAACAGCTGCTGCTCGGTCCTGCAGGCGTCCAGCATGTTCAGAAAGTCTGTGCGGTCCTGAATGGATACTCCCAAAATACATTTCTCCTTTCGCTGTGGTTTATAACTGGAAGCAAAACCAAATGTTGTTGCTATAAGTATAACTCTGAAAAAACAACGTGTCAACAAATAGTTTTTGCGCAAAAAGCCACAGCTTCCGGGGTGAAAATGCACAGGAAAATGGGGAAAAGAAAAAGAGAAGGCGGGCACCTTCTCTTGACAAAACGGCAAAAAATAACTATACTACAAATAGAAAAGGTGCTGTCCGCAATGGTCAGTTTCCTACCTTTACAATCAAGATTGACTGCACGGAGTTGGAAGGCTGTGGCAGTCAATCTTTTTTGTTGTCATCACATTTGCGCTGAGAAAACTTCTCCAAGACCTCAACGGTCAGGCGAACTGCATCAAGGCTTTGTAAAATTTTATGGTGCATGGTTGCTTTTTGAAAAAAGCAGAGTATAATAAAAGTGAGAAAGTAAGAAAATCGCACAAAGGAGGATGAAGGATGCTGACGGAATTGAGGACAAAATCCCAGATCACCATTCCAAAGGATATTGTAATGAAGATGGGCCTGCGGGAGGGCGACAAGCTGGAGATCGTGGAGAAGGATGGCGTGATCGAGCTGATGCCGGTAGCCGTTTACCCCAAAAAGTATCTGGACGAGCTGCGCAGCGAGATCAACGAAGCAAAGGCCAAAATTGCGGCAGGGGAGCAGCCGGTGTTCGACACTGTGGACGCACTGTTTGAAGCGCTGGACGGTGCGGACGAATGAATTACAAGATCACCTACACCAAACGATTCATAAAGAACCTGAAGCGTTTGAACGCAGCGGAGCGGGCGCAGCTGAAAAAGAAGCTGGAAATTCTGGAAATGGACCCGCTGTATCCGTCGCTGCGCACAAAGCGTATTCAAGGCACGGTAGACTTGTTCGAGTTCAGCGTAAACATGGACGTGCGGGTCATCTGGCAGTACGACGGTGATACGATCATTCTGCTGTTGGACATTGGACACCATGATATTCTGAATCAATTTTAAAAGCCTGTAAACACGATAAAAAGGCCGTTGATGCGCCTTGAAAACCTGATTGCTGTATGTTAAAATGACACTGAGAAGGGAAGTGGTGCAATTGCCGGTACTGAGCATTTTTTACGGCATCATTGTCAGAATGTACCGCGAACAGGGTGGAAAGCATAATATGCCGCATATCCACGCAGAATATTCCGGTGAAGAGATCGTGGTTGCGCTGGACGGTACGGTTCTGGAAGGCAGCTTTCCGAAGAACAAGCTGAAACTGCTGGAGGCATGGATCGTGATCCATCATGAGGATCTGGAAGCCAACTGGAAACTGCTGAGCAATGGTGAACAATTCTTCCGCATCGACCCGCTGAAGTAAGGAGTGATTCTGGATGTTACAGCCGAAGCTGACAAAGGTGGAACCCGTAAAACCGCTGAAGCTCTGCCTTTATTATGAGACGGGCGAGGTAAAGCTGTTTGATGCAGCCCCTTATGCCACCGGCTCGTGGTACGGCAGGCTGCAGGATGAGCGTTACTTTGCTACCGTGCATCTGCTGCCGGGCGGTATTGGCATCGAGTGGGAAGAGGGGCAGGATATCGCCCCGCATGAGCTGTACGAAAACAGCGTTCCTGTGAAGAAAACAGCATAACCCAATGCAAAAGGCCGCTGCGTTCACATGCAGCGGCCTTTCCATTTGATGGGGAGTATTCAGCGGCGGTTTACTGGATGCCGGTCACAGGGTAGTCCTGATCTTCAACGGCCTTCTTCAGCACGTCGTCGGCGACCTCGGCGTTCAGGGTGACGATGGCGGTGCCGGCCTCGTGGCTCACCACGGCCTCGTCCACCTCGGGCAGGGCTTCCAGAGCCTTCTTCACGCGGGCTTCGCAGTGGCCGCACATCATGCCTTCCACCTTCAGGGTCTTTTTCATAGCAGTGTCCTCCTTGGTACTCTCTTTATTTGCAACCGCTGCGGGCTGTGCGGAGACAGCGGGCAGGGAAGCAGCATTTTTTGCCGCACGATCGTGCTTTGTGCTGTGCACGTCGAACAGGTTCAGGCGCAGGGCGTTGCTTACCACGCAGAAGCTGGAAAGGCTCATGGCAGCAGCACCGAACATGGGGTTCAGCGTCAGGCCGAAGGGGATGAACACGCCTGCGGCCAGCGGGATGCCGATGATGTTGTAGATGAACGCCCAGAACAGGTTTTCGTGGATGTTGCGCAGGGCAGCGCGGCTCAGGCGGATGGCGGCGGGCACGTCCGACAGCTTGGAGTTCATCAGCACCACGTCCGCCGCGTCGATGGCAACGTCGGTGCCTGCGCCGATGGCGATGCCGGTGTCGGCACGGGTCAGGGCCGGGGCATCGTTGATGCCGTCGCCCACCATGGCCACCTTGCCGGATGCCTGCAGCTGGCGGATGACCGCTTCCTTGCCGTCGGGCAGCACGCCTGCGATCCCCTCGTCCACACCGGCCTGCCTGCCAATGGCAGCAGCGGTGCGCTGGTTGTCACCGGTGAGCATCACCACGCGGATGCCCATGGCCTGCAGCTCCCGGATGGCGCGGGGGCTGTCCTCCTTGATGGTATCGGCCACCGCGATGATGCCCAGCAGACGGCCTGCTCCGCCGAAGAACAGGGGCGTTTTGCCCTGTGCGGAAAGGGCTGCGGCCTTCTCCTGCAGCTGTGCGGGCACGGTGACTTTGGTGCCGATAAAGGACGCATTGCCGCCAAAGATCTCCACGCCCTCCAGCTTTGCGGCCAGACCGTTGCCCGGCAGGGCGGCAAAGCCGGATACCTCGGGGGCGGTGAGCTTCTGCGCGTCGGTGCAGGCCAGCACGGCCTTTGCCAGCGGGTGCTCGCTCTTGCGCTCCAGTGCGGCGGCAAGGGTGAGCAGCTCCGCCTCGGAAACGCCCTCGGCGGGCAGAATGTCGGTCACTTTGGGTTCGCCGCTGGTGATGGTGCCGGTCTTATCCAGCGCCACGATCTGGGTGCGGCCTGCAGCTTCCAGCGAAGCGGCGGTCTTGAACAGGATGCCGTTCTTTGCACCCAGACCGTTGCCCACCATGATGGCCACCGGCGTTGCCAGACCCAGCGCGCAGGGGCAGCTGATGACCAGCACGGAGATGCCGCGGGCCAGTGCATAGCCCAGCTCCCGGCCCAGCAGCAGCCACACGGTGGTGGTGACCACCGCGATGGTAATGACCGCAGGCACGAAGAAACCGGACACCGTATCGGCGATTTTTGCAATGGGAGCCTTGGTGGCAGCGGCATCGCTGACCATCCGGATGATCTGGGCAAGGGTGGTGTCCTCGCCCACGCGGGTGGCCCGGCACTGCAGGAAACCGGACTGGTTGGTGGTGGCAGCGCTCACCTTATCGCCCGCAGCCATGTCCACGGGGATGCTCTCGCCGGTCAGGGCGCTCTCGTTCACGGCGCTGGTGCCTTCCAGCACGATGCCGTCCACGGGGATGTTCTCGCCCGGGCGCACCACAAAGATGTCCCCCTTCTGCACCTGCTCGATGGGCACGGTCACTTCGGCACCGTCCCGCAGCAGGGTGGCGGTCTTGGGGGCAAGCTTCATCAGGCTCTTGAGCGCGTCGGTGGTCTTGCCCTTGGAGCGGGCCTCCAGCATCTTGCCCACCGTGATGAGGGTCAAGATCATGGCAGCGGACTCAAAGTAGAACTCCATCATATAATGCATGACCAGCTCGCTGTTGCCGTCCACCTGCGCGCGGGTCATGGCGAACAGGGCGTAGGTGCTCCACACAAAGCTTGCCATGGAACCCATGGCCACCAGCGTGTCCATGTTGGGCGAGCCGTGGAGGAGGCCCTTGAAGCCGTTGATGAAGAACTTCTGGTTGATGACCATGACGATGCCCGCCAGCAGCAGCTGCACAAGGCCCATGGCGATGTGGTTGCCGTCGAACCAGCGGGGCAGGGGCCAGCCCCACATCATGTGGCCCATGGAGAAGTACATCAGCACCAGCAGAAAGCCCAGCGACGCAATGAGCCGCCGCTTGAGCTTGGGGGTCTCGTGGTCGGCCAGCGCGTCAAGGTCGGCGCTGGTGGAGCTGGCAGCCGCCGCGCCCGCACGCTTGGGGCTGGCACCGTAACCGGCATCCTGCACGGCCTTGATGATCTCGGCAGAGCTGGCGGTGCCCTCCACGCCCATGGAGTTGGTCAGCAGGCTCACCGAACAGCTGGCAACGCCGGGCACCTTGCTCACGGCCTTCTCCACCCGGGCGGAGCAGGCTGCGCAGCTCATGCCGGTAACGTTGTATTGTTCCATAAAATATCACTCCTACGTTGAGTATGCACGGGAAAGGGCTTCTTATTTCATGAGCTTGGGCAGCAGATTCACCAGCTCGTCCAGCTTTGCCTCGCTGCCCGCGCGCAGGTCGTCCGCCACGCAGGTGGAGATGTGCTGGGCCAGCAGCTCCTTGGAAAAGCTGTTCAGCGCCGAGTTCGCCGCCGCCACCTGCACAAGGATGTCCACGCAGTAGGCATCCTTTTCCAGCATGCCGCGGATGCCGCGCACCTGCCCCTCGATGCGGCTGAGCCGGTTCAGCAGGGCCTTGTGCTCCTCAGGGGTGCGGTCCTTGTGGCGGCAGCAGGAGGGGGTGACGCTTTCGGTGGGCACAGCGGATGCGTCAATGGCCGGAGCCGTGGCAGCTTCGGGCTGGGCGGGCGTGCCGCAACAGCAGCAGGGCTTTTTCTCGTTGTCCATAAAATATCTCCTTTACCCATAGGGGGTATACTTCTTACAGCATGAGTATAGCACAGCAAACCCGATAAATCAAGTAGGGAATTGAAAAATACAAACAAAAAGAGGGAAGGCACTGCAAATGCCTTCCCTCTATCAAACCACTTTTACTTCTCCAGAATCCGCGGCACAAACAGGCCCAGCATCTTGCCCCACCAGTACCACTCGTGGGAGACATCGCCGCCCCAGATCTCGAGGTGGGCGGGCAGGCCCTGTGCGGCCAGCACATCGGCCAGCGCCTGCGTGTCGGCTTTGGCATCGTCCTCGTAGGCACCCTGACCGGCGCAGAGCATCAGGCTGTTTTCCTCGGCCTTGGCCAGAGCCAGCTTGTCGGCGATGCCGTTCTCGGCCAGATACTGCAGGGGAGAGCAGCGCAGCACCAGATCGTCGGCTTCACTGCCCCAGAAACGGGCCAGATCGTAGATGCCGGAAAGGCCGATGGCACCGGCAAAGAGCTTGGGACGGCGCAGGCGGCAGTTGACGGCGTGCACAGCGCCAAGGTCGATGCCCACACACCACAGCTTGGCATCCTTTGCGGCACCGTTCAGGGCCAGCACCCGGGGAGCCAGCTCGGCGGTAAGGTAGACGAAGTACTTTTCCTCCATCTCGGCGCGGCGGCGCACCGGGATGTCGCCGTTCAGTACGGCCTCGCCGTCAATGCTGTCGGCGCAGAACAGCTGCACCTTGCCCTCGTTCAGCAGCGGGGCAATGGCATCGGGCATGCCGTTGTTCTCCCAATCATAAAAGCGGCCGCCGCGGGCAGGCAGGGCCAGCACCGGCACACCGGCGCTGCCGTATACCTTGAACTCCATCTCGCGGTTCAGCACGCTGCTCCACTCTTTGTAATAGGTACCCTGGATCATAAATCAAGCACTCCTTGTTTCTATATTCACCGGCCCAGGCGCAGTCGCTGCACGTCGGTGCCGGTCGTTGGCGATCAAAAGAAAGCTTTCTCTGGAAATATCACACGAACTGGTTGCGCTGGGCATCGTACTCGTAGCCCACAGCTTTGAGCTTTGCGCACAGATCTGCCTTGTCGGCATCCAGATCTTCGCACAGAGCATCGAGGTTTTTGTAAAAATCACGCAGCTTCAGGTTCACCACGCTCAGCAGCATGATGGGATCGTTGGGCAGAGCCATGTGTTTTGCCTCCTTACAGCAACAAAAAAAGCCGGCCACTCGACAAAGTGACCGGCCACATACACCAAATTAGACAGCGCGGGTAACTTTGCCAGCGCGCAGGCAACGGGAGCATGCGTAGACATACTTGGGAGAGCCCTCCACGACCGCCTTGACACGACGGACATTCGGCTTCCAGGTACGGTTGGAACGGCGATGAGAGTGGGAGACCTTGATACCGAAGGTAACACCCTTGCCGCAGCATTCACACTTAGCCATGGTACTTGCACCTCCTACAGTGAAGTATGGAATCAAAATAATCAGCTTGACTATTTTACCAGAACTGCCGCCAAAAAGCAAGTCCCTTTTCGATTTTTTTGCGGCTTTTTTTCGTCTACAGCCCAAACGCTTGTCTAAAGGCGAAAAAAATAGTACAATAAACGCGTATATCTTATAGAAAACAGGAGAACACCATGACCCCAAGAATGTTTTATACCCTCGCACGGGTGCTGGCCGCCCTGACCGTCATCCCTTTCCACGAGGCGGGCCACGCGCTGGCCGCATGGCTGCTGGGCGACCCGACAGCCAAGCAGCAGGGGAGACTGTCGCTGAACCCCTTCCGCCACTTCGATCTGCTGGGAACGCTCTGCATGGTGTTCGCGGGCGTGGGCTGGGCAAAGCCTGTCTCCACCGACCCCCGCAACTTCAAAAACCCGAAGCAGGGCATGGCCCTCACGGCGCTGGCCGGCCCGGTGGCGAACCTCATCCTGGCCTACCTTGCGATGGTGGTCTGGAAGCTGCTCTATTATTGGGCGCCCGTCAACGATGCGACGATTTTTATGGCGCTCTTCCTGCAATACTTAGTGTATCTGGATGTGAGCCTCGCCGTGTTCAACCTCATCCCGGTGCCGCCGCTGGACGGCAGCCGCGTCCTGCTGGCTGTGCTGCCCGAGCGCATTTACTTCGGCATGATGAAGTATGAGCGGGTCATCCTCATCGTCCTGCTGGCGGCGGTCTGGGGCGGCTTTCTGGACGGCCCCCTCAGCGTGATGAACAATGTGGTGTGGGACCTGCTGGACAATGGCACTCAGTACATCGACACCATCGCCTACTCGGCCTACTATGCGTCTGCAGGGGCGGTGATCTGATGGCGGAGGAGCTTACCTTCCATCTGGAAGAGTTCGAAGGCCCGCTGGAACTGCTGCTGGCGCTGGTGTCAAAGCACAAGATGGACCTGCACAACATCCCCATCCTCGAGCTGATCGACCAGTACACCCGCACTGTGGAGGCTGCGCAGGCCGTAGACCCCGACATTTCCAGCTCCTTCATCGAGATGGCAGCTCACCTCGTGGAGATGAAGAGCTATCTGCTGCTGCCCCGGAGCACCGAGGGCGAGCGGATGAAGCAGGAGCTCACCGGCCAGCTCATCGAGTACGACCAGTGCCGCCGGATGGCCTCTGCCCTCCGCGCCGCTGCGGAGGCGACGCCCACCTTCGTCCGACAGCCGATGCAGCTGGAACGGGACGAGACTTACGCCCTCAACCATCTGCCTCAGGTGCTGGCCGACTGCTGGGAGAGCCTGATGGGCCGTGCGCCTGTCCGGCGGATGCCGACCCAGGCCGTCTTTGAGCCGCTGGTGACAGCCCCGCAGGTGTCGGTGAGCAGCCGGGTGGTGTACATTCTGCGCCGCCTCATCGCGGGCGGTGCGGCCCGGATGAGCCAGCTTTTCGCCCGCAGCCAGAGCCGAAGCACCAACGTGGCTACCTTTCTGGCCCTGCTGGAACTGGTGCGCGGCGGACGTGTCACCCTCGGCCCCAAGGGAGAGCTGACCATGCAGCGCGGACGCCTGCCCCGTGAAAAGGCAAAGGAGGAAGAATGAACCAGAAACAGATAAAAGCCGCCGTAGAGGCGATGCTTTTTGCGGCGGGCGACCCGGTGAGCGCCGATAAGCTTGCCGCCGCCATCCAGCTGCCCCAGACCACGGTGGAGACCGCGCTGGAAGACCTGCGCGTCCGTTATGCCCGGGAGGACTCCGGCCTCTGCCTGCTCCATCTGGACACCCGCTGGCAGCTGGCGACCAAGACTGAGTGGGCCGACTGCATCCGCCGTCTGCTGGACGCCCGGCGCTCGGTGCCTCTCGGCCCGGCGGCCATGGAGACGCTGACGGTCATCGCCTACAACCAGCCCGTCTCCCGCGCCTTCATCGAGCAGGTGCGCGGCGTGGACTCCTCGTCCAGCGTCAGCGGCCTGCTGCAGAAGGGTCTCATCGAGGAGGCGGGCCGTCTCGACCTGCCCGGCCACCCGGTGAGCTTCCGCACCACGGATGTTTTCCTGCGGTGCTTCGGCCTTTCCTCGCTGGCAGACCTGCCGCCGGTGCGCGGAGATCAGGAAGGGGAGGCGGCGACATGATGGGAGTCCTGATGGCTCTGGGCTGGCTGCTGCTGGCCCTGCTGAAGATCGCAGGCGTCCTGCTCCTTATCCTATTGGTGCTGCTGGCCCTCGTTCTGCTCTGCCCGCTGTGCGCGGACGTCTGCTGGGAGGGCGGCGTCCTGACCGTCCGGGCCGGTGCGCTTGGACTCACCCTGCCGGTGTTCCAGTGGCCTGCGCCGGAAAAGCCCGCCGGAGCCGAAGAACCGAAAGGCTTCTGGGGAAAGATGAAAGCGAAGCTCCGCGCCCGCCGCGAAGAGCGCAAACGGAAGAAAGCCGCTGCAAAAGAGGCGAAGAGACCGAAAAAAGAAACAGCTCCGCGCAGGAAGGCGAAGCTGACGCTGAACATCCTCGTGACCATCCTGCGGGGTGCCGGGCGGCTGACGAAAGCCGTCTTCGGCTCGCTGCGCGTCACGAAGATTCGGGTCTGCCTCGGCGTCCGGGGCGAGGACCCCGCCGAAGCCGCCCGTGCCTACGGCAGGCTGAACGCATGGCTCTACTCGTCCCTCGGCGTTATCGACCGCTTCGTCTACCTCGATTTTGACGAGCTGCGCATCCTGCCGGACTTCGGCAGTGCCGAGCCGACGGTGGCCGACCGGGTGTCGTTCCACCTCAGCGCAAGGCTGCTTTTCATCGTTGCAGCCGCTCTGCGCGTTTTGTATGAGTTCTGGCGCGAAAAAGTGCTGGACGTCTTCCTATAAAGTGTGTTACAATAATATCGTATGGTGTATACTCCTATCCAGAGGGAGTTTTCCCGGAAAATAATAGTAGGAGGCCGATTTTATGGCTGAGCATCCGATTCAAGGTTTAATGAACGTCACGATGGACAAGATCCGCCAGATGGCAGATTCCAACACCATCATCGGCAAGCCCATCAAGACCGACGACGGCACCACCATCCTGCCGGTGTCCCGCATCTCGTTCGGCTTTGCTTCCGCAGGCACCGACTTCGACGGCAAGAACGCCGCCAACAAGGACCTGTTCGGCGGCGGCTCCGGCGCGGGCGTCAACATCCAGCCGGTGGCTTTTCTGGTGGTGAAGGACGGCTGCGTGCGCACCATCCAGCTGTCCGACGGCTCCAACACCATTGACCGCGCCCTGACCATGCTGCCCGAGCTGGTGGACAAGGTCAGCGCTCTGCTGAAGAAAGAGGAGAAGAAGGGCGCCGCTGCGCCTGCCGCTCCCGCAGCAGAGGAGTAAAACCACAACGCCGTATCTGCTGCCTGTCCGGGCAGCAGTTATTGAACTGAGGCTGTACCGCAGCCCTATTTGAGCGCCGGGAGGCGCACAAGGAGATTTTATCATGGCAGAAGAACGCATTCAGAAAATTATGAGCGAGCAGGGCCTCTGCTCCCGCCGCGCCGCCGAGCAGATCATCGCCGAGGGCCGCGTGAAGGTCAACGGCCACCCCGTCAAGGTGGGCGACAAGATGGACCCCAACCGCGACGTCCTCCATGTGGACGACGAGCGCATCTATATCCAGAAGAACCAGCAGATGTACTATCTGGCTCTGTACAAGCCCCGCGGCTATGTCACCACCGCCAGCGACGAGCTGGGCCGCAAGACGGTCATGGAGCTGGTGGCCGACATCCCGGCCCGACTGTACCCCGTGGGCCGTCTCGACAAGGACAGCGAGGGCCTGCTGCTGATGACCAACGACGGCGCTTTCGCACAGGCCGTCACCCATCCGTCCGGCGGCATCTCCAAGCTCTACCGCGTCACCGTCCAGCCCCGGGCCGATGAGGCACAGATCCTGAAGCTCAGCTCCGGCGTCGTGCTGGACGACGGCACTAAGACCATGCCCTGCGCCATCAACGTCGTCACCGACGAGCCGGGCCGCACCGTCATGGAGATGACCCTGAAAGAGGGCAAGAACCGCGAGATCCGCCGGATGTGCGAGGCCGTGGGCCTCGAGGTCATCCGTCTGAAGCGGAACGCCGAGGGCGTCGTCAAGCTGGGAATGCTCCAGCCCGGCAAGTACCGCGAGCTGACCAAGGCAGAGGTGAACGGCCTGCGCGCCGCAGCCGCCAAGGGCCGCGCCCAGACCCGCTCGGCCGCTTTGCAGTCCAAGGCTGCTGCCCGCCGTCCCCGCGGCCCTGTGGGCGGGAACAAAGCCGCTGCGGGCAAAAAGCATAAGTGAGCAATGTGTCCGAAATTTCCGCTCTTTTTGCCAAATTTGTAACATTCTCTGAAAAAAAGGAATGGAACAAGGCTTGAGAATCTTGGAAAAATCGGGTATAATATACCTAATTTTGCTCAATGGTTGAAAAACATCGATATTACGACTAAAATCATCTATTTCGGAATCGTTTTACACCACTTTGACACCAATTTGAATTTTACACCACTAGCGCCGTAGTCGAATCCGATTTTGAGTCTTAATCGTAAGAGCTCTGATGTGACACAGCAGCCCCGGCGTCCTAGCGACGCCAGTACATAAGCAGCGTTAAAATTGAAAATCGCATTTGAACAACGATGTATTCATGATGGGCGTGGGAGTAATCCTGCGCCTTTTCTTGAATTCTTGCTATCCGGATGATACAATTTATACAAAGGAGTGGGATACCATGGATAAAACTATTGATGTAGATGCTGTCGCCGTCATTCGTTGTAAGGATTGCGATCTTTGGAACGCATGGGATAAACATGGGAATCTGTGTAGTTGTGCCCACTTTACACAAGATGATGCAGCGCCTGTATATACTAAACCTGACGATTTCTGTAGTTACGCAGTAAATGCTAAAAAATGGGGTATCAATCCTTAATTGGACTGATACCCCATTCGTTTTATATCAGCTCGATATCGCTTGACTCAACATAGCCCGACACATTTACTGAGATTGGATACTTGCCAATACGGCTTTCAAGATTTGTCACTCGATACCGCCCATTGACGAGTTTTCCATCATAAATAAACCACTCACCAGAGCGGCGCATCCCACAATGTGTTTGGCTGTTTGAATATAATATTCCGTCTAATTTGATTTTATCTCCTACGCGAAGAGTATTCTGATGTTCCATCAAAACGAACCCCATGTAGCTGGCCCACAGATACCGTCAGCAATCAAGCCATGCGCCTTTTGCCATTCCATCAGTTTTGTCTTAGTGCCTGCTCCAAAGATACCGTCCGCTTTTACGCCTAGATGTCTCTGCAGCACGGTGACTGTATACGAGATGCCGCCAGTGCAATCTTTCGCGCCCTGACGAATCGTAGGCATGATTTTACTCACTGATACATAAGCAGTTCCAGCCTTACTAATCCAGCGAGACTTCCAGCTCCGCACATCAACATGAACAAAGCCTCCTGTTAGCTGTACTCGACTGTAATAGCCGATGCCGCCCCGCTTCTGGAAATAAGGCATGGAGGCCAAATATAGCGCAATCCGAATTGGGTCAACACCTTTGATGGTAACATCCGCTGCCGTACCCAAACAATGCTGACTGCGAGGACTGCCGCCGATGGAAATATTGTAAGAAGGGGAGCGGTAGCCGGAGTTGATATGGACAGGTTTGCCAAAATGAGCCCGCACCTGTTCAAGAATGTAGACAAGCTCTGTATCGATTAGAACGGTATCACTGTGGTCGGAGCAGGCGAACTCATAGACGGAGAAATGAGCCGACACCTTTTTGTTCCAATCTTTTTTCATTGAGTATGTATTTACTGCCATGTGGCGCACCTCAATTCTTCTTCAACTCGTTCTCAATCTTCTCATTCTGAATGTCCAGCTCCTTGACAGCAGCTTCAATCATCATATCGATAGTCGGGGTGACCTTGACACCCATCTTCTCAAGAGCAGCGATAACATACTTCTTTTTGTCAGCTTTCTTGATAACACCAGTTGCGCCGACCTTCTCAGCAGCGCGAACGGTCATCTGAACAAGCTTATAAACGCCAATTTTCTTGAGATAGGGGATGCCATAGACCATGAAAGCAGTACCAGCACCTGCGACGACTAGCTGGGCAATAGTAGCAACAACCTGATTGAAAAAGTTCATCATAATATACCTCCTGATAAAAATAAAAGACCCCGAACACATCATTCGAGGTCATGAATCACGTGATCTTATTCTTTTGGTTTCAAAAAACCATTAGTGCGTAGCATTTCGTCATACACGCGCCCCACGTTCTTGATGGCGAAGGGCATCTTGTTGTTCTTGTAGTTGGAATGGGTCTTACAATAATCTTCATACTTCCCAATAACATCAAGGATGTCATCAAAGTCTTCTTCGGTGTGGCCGAGCCCGCGAACGAGTTCATTATTGAAGCGCAGCACCTGACTACGATAACCGTCAGCTTTGGTTTCTTCACCCTTTTCGATGTGATTGTCTAACTTTTTACGAGTCTCTTCTTGCTCGGAGCGAATATCTTTGAGCTCAGATTTGGTTTCCTTGATCTCGTTCATCACACCGGCATTCAGGGCGTTTCCAATGTGAGTGGCCACCTAAGACCACGGATTGATCTCGATTTTAGAGACTTGTATCACTGACATAACAACGGCGATCAATCCGCCGCTCCCGGCCATCACTGAGCCGAGATGATTTAGGAAAAAATTCAATAATTCGTCCATACGATTTTAATCACCTCGATTCTTTTTATATTGACAAATTTTGCACATCATGGTATAGTAGTGTTACAGCATGATTTACTTTCGTCGAGCAAATTATGTGTTACCTACTCTAATATGTATGTGGGGAAGAGGTCCTTAGCCGAAAAGCTGAGGGCTTCTTTCTTTTTATTCGGACGGCGTGTCTGTTGTACTTTGATTTTGTTTCTGCAGTTCCTCTTTAATGGCGGTCAGTTGTTCGGTGATACCTTGCAATGCTATTACGATTTGCTGACCGGTCTCATCAAGAAGAAACGGTTTTAATATTTCTTGCGACATAGTTCCTCCTTAGCTTAAAGATACTGATATCCTTCAAACCACAATTTGGCCTCACTACTGGGTGTGTCGCTAGAAGATATTTTTAAAGTATTATTTGAATTATAAGATACAGTAGACATAGCTGTATAATTAGAGCTTTTATAAAAGATCTCTGTTGTACAGCCTTTGACAATTTTAATGTCATCAATAGGGGCAGAGAGTCCTTTAATAACTATGTAATTTATATAGGAAGGAATAGTAAGATTTATAGAACTATTGCGATTAATATAACCATATCCAGTCTATACTAATTTATCGACAACCATTTCATCACCTCCTTATCAATAATACTGATAAGCTTCAATATAATAAGTACAAGTGCCATTTTTAGGCGATGTACAATAACCAATACAAGTTATTTTGCCGTTTGTATCAAAAATTATTTTTCCGTCGTTATTACCATTATTGGTGCGAATAGTAGTTCCCCTAACCATTTTTGTATTTTGGGGAACCGTATAGTACTTACCGATGGTATAATCATCAACAACGTTAACTATTTTAATGTAATCGCTCGTGGACGGAACGACTAATGTGCCATTGCTATTATAACTATAAGTCACTTTACCGGTTCCTACTAGTTTTCCTTCACTGTACATCGCTTTTTTCATGAGAGTATTAACTTCAGCTTTAGTATACAATTCTGGTTTACCCGTTATACCAGTCTATGCGACCGACTTGGCTGTGTCTGCGTTTGGGTGATAGTTTTCTGTATAGATGCGCTGCCAATTGTACCAGTTGTCTTGATAATCTCGAAGAGCTCGCGACCATAAACCTTTACCGCCTGTCCATTCGCCACAGATTTCAACAGTACCGGCTGAGCCCTGACCAAACCCAATTGTTGAAGCATAAGTAGTAGGCATTCCTTCATGCGCTGAATTGTTTGAATTATAACTATATACGTTTCCGTATGCTTGATTTCTTCCAGTTTGTGCGTTTTTTGCACCAAGTGAATTGATAGACGAATGAGTATGTCCTGCAACCGCATAACTCCCCAACCCAATCTAACTCTTCAAGACATCCTTGGACACATCTTTGATTTTTGTACCATTGTCTGTATAGCCTGCAACATGACTTAAATTTCCTGCAGTCAGGCCAGCGCCAGCGTAACCAATCTTGATAGTTCTATTGGCATCGTTGTAGTCTTTTACACCGTTGGAAGTTGTCGCGTTGTCTGCAGCTCCATTCACATTACCGTGGAAATTGCCATCATCTGGACTGAAGTAACTCTTAAATGAGCCGTTTTTTGCAATACGCAAATAACAGTTTGAGTCATCTCGTAAATTCAACACGAGATTACCTTGGTCGCTGGCAGTTGTCTGATAATAAATATCTGCGCCGTCAGCAGAACCACTCCAACTGATTTTGTTTGAAGTATTTGTATTACCAATATTAGAGAATGTGATATTACCACTCATTGCGCCACCACTAACAGACAGCTTTTCATTAAGTTTTGTATTTACTTCACTCTCAGTATAATAACGGTCGTCGTGAGTGTGTCCGGTATTAGACTTTCCGCTCAATTTACCGTCTACTTCGGCCTCAGTATAATATCTGTCATCATGAGTGTGTTCACTCGCAGCATAACTACCCTTGGGTTGATATATGCCATCCGTCTTGCCTCTGATGTATGCCCATATCGTAGAAAATTTCACACGACCAAAGTGATTAGCGCCGTTAATATCCTGTCGAATAAAATAAGTATCATCAGTGGGAGTTGCATCCCAAGATGTGGTAAGTTTGGAAAATAGCGCATTCGCCCCTGTTTCGTTATTGTTTACTTTGCTGTCCAGCTTGCCATCCATTTCAGCCTCGGTATAATATCTGTCGTCGTGGCTGTGGCTCTTCGGAGCGAACTTTTCTTTCAGCTTGTCCCACAGATATTGCAATCCAGCAAGATCTAAGTATCCCATAAATCGACCTCCTGTCTCAGTAAGAACTGAAATCAGCTTGCCAAAACAGTGTCGATTTCAGTATTTGTGATCTTTGTAATAGTAAAAATTTCGCCCAAAGCATCCCACTTAGTACCGTTCCAAGCATAATTCATACCGTCACCAACATCATAGACGTCACCAATGGTCTGACCGCTTGTGGGCAGCTTGTCCGTAGAAGCAACGGAACCCTTGTAACGATACATTGCCGTGATATCGCTCTTCAGGGCATAAGTGTTTGCCGCGCCAAATCCGTCCAGTTTCTTCTTGTCAGAGGTACTCATTAAGCCGTGAGTGCTCTGTGTTGCGTCACTGTATGTTGTATTAGTCGGAGTAGACCAAGTACCATCGCCACGCAGATATTGACCCTGCTTGCCAGCAGCCGGAGCAGGAACTAAGCCAGAACCACCAGCTGCCGAAGCAGTGGCGGCCTTAAAATTAGAGTAAGTGGTATTCGTACTAGGGATGCCCAGTGCGGTAATATCACTCTTGCCAACCGGAGCTGTCGCACTGACATGACCATTTCCGTCTACAGTGATTTTGTACAGTCCGCTGTCTTTTGCCGTGTAGGTAGGATGGACGTACTTTGTCGCCCCCTCTGCAATGCCAGCAAGCTTCTTTTTCTCAGCACTGGTAAAATCATTGGAGGATAGCCCCTTGCCATCAACTTTATCGACCTTATCAGCTAATTTTGCTTTTATTTTCTGCCAGAAATACAGCAGGCCATCATAATCTAACCAAGCCATAAATTTCCTCCTTTACGTTGATAGGATTTTATCTATATCTGAATTAGTCAGAGCCTCCATATACATAGAAGGGTCACCAGTATTCACAACCAACTCGCCATTCTCATTGGTCATAACGGTGGTAATGCCCGTACCTTTGATAGATACAGAACTTTGCTTTGCGCCGTCCAACAGGATTTTTGCTTTGCCATTAAGTGCGCTCTTGTTTGCGCCAAGTGAGAAATTGTTATCGTTCAGCAATGTCCAGTTGCCGCCCAAGTACGCATATAGCTTGTCAGGTTTCAAATAATAGATTTTTTCGGCGAGAGGAGCCAAAGGGAGTTCGCTCACAACCTCCAAATCGTTTCCGATTTTTACATGAGCTATAGAAGAATCTCGATATGCGTTTCCGGTGTCAAGACAGATAATGATTTGTCCGTCAATCACTGGAGCCGTGTCAAGTTGCGATTGATTGATTTCACGTAGTGATAATATTGACATCGTTTAACTCCTTTTCGATATAAAAATAAGCCTTCCACATCAAAATTGACATGGCAGGGAATGTAAGTTTAAATTAAACAATGGTCTTCCATGTAATAGCACCTTCGACAACCTTAACACGATTGTCCATTGCGGTGTTCAAACCATCAGAGTAAGTTTTTGCATCAGAGAGAGCGGATTCGGCTTTCTTGGTGGCGTCAGCTGCTGCTATAGATATGGCCTCATCTTTTGCAGAATTGACCTGTTCAACAGTAGCTTTTTTATTCCATGCTTCGCGTTCTTCAGCAGTGATATGAATAATAGTATTTGCCGAATGGTCTGCCAGAGTATCACTCACAGCTTTGATTTTTGCATCAGTCTCAGCTTTTGTGTAAGCATCAGGAACAGCTACATACAGACCATCTTCTTCGATAACGATACTGTTATCGGCCTTTGCAGATACACGTACTTTGACACTAATTTTATTGTCATCAGAGACCGTAACCTCTGCAGTGGAAGTGGCGATACCGATGTAAATGTCAATCAGAGAGCCAACAGGAATTTTAATAACCTCGCCGGTAGTGATAGTCAGCTCAATATTATGAGTCTCAGTGTTATATGTGCCACTGGTAACGACCAAATCTTTGCCGAGTGCAATAGTCAGCACATCCCCGCCAAACACGGGCATCTTAATAGTGCGAGTCTCAGCGTCGTATGTGGGCGCATGAACCACACCGGTCAGAGTGGTCTTTATAGGTTCACCGTTCTTGGAAACATTCAGTACGCCGTTGTCTGTTTCATAAGTGACATCTGTAACAAAGAGTCCTTCTTTACCCTCAACTGCGGCAATCTTTGCATTGACGTAATCAGCAACAGCCTTTGTGGTCGGCATATCGTCATTGGTTGCTCCGTTATCAGGAATCTGAGTAACAACTGGGCGATTCAACTGGATAAAATCAGTACCGTTCCAGATGTGAAATGTGAAATCAGTTGCTTTAACGTAAATAACACCTTGGATCTGGTCAGCCTCTGGCAATGAACTAACCAACTTGCAACTCTTAGAGTATTCCTGAGTGCCTTTATAGAATTGTCGTGTATCAGTCAGAAAGTACAGAGTATCGTTGTCTTTGGTGGTCAGGGCTTTATAATTGGCCGCTGTACCGTATGAAAATTTGACTTCCGCCATTATATCCTCCTTTATCAAAATTCAGTCCAACGAAAATTTGTTGGTGCAACGCTGAACGGTTCAACCATCAATTGTCCATTCTCGCCGGCTTCGCGCTGTACAATCCAAGGAGAATATTTACCTTTCTCATCTCGAATCATAACAGTCTGACCTTCATAAGAATCTTCAGAAGAGTTGATTTTTTCGTTTGCAGAGGACACAGAATCAAAGACCAATTGACGTGGCCTAATGGTTTGCACCGACAAATCATCGCGGACATAAAGTAATTCGGATGTATCTTTAGTGATGATAATATCCTTACCATCGATCATTCCTAGAGCAATGGCAGCTTCAACATCCTCTGCGTTGCCATAGCCCAGCTTCGAGTATTCTGCCATCGCTAGTTACCTCCAAAAAATAAAAAACGAACGGTCAGAATTCAACCACTCGCAGACTGCCATCTTCAGTTTCAACACTCTCCTGAGTAATCTTGACTGCATTACCGATAGGCTTGCCATTTGCGGTCAGCTGCAGTTTCTGGTCGATATAGCTCAGGTTATCAGCCTTACTATCAAAAATAGCAGCGTTACGGTCACTCAGAGCCTTCAGCATCGCCTCAGCAGCAAGCAGGCGCTGGTCAACAGAGCTTAAAGCAGCATCAGGAATGAGATCGCTCCAATTCTGAATTGGGACGATATGAATGACACCCGGTCCAACTTTTCGGACGTGCTGTACAGTTGTACCGTCTGAATCAATCGTTACAGCCAAAAAAGTAAGCTGTATCTGAATATCTCCGGGCTCACTAGTCAAATCAGTGTCGAATGGAAGAATATATTCCAACTTATTCTTATACAACTCATCTGACTTGGTTAGAATTTCCGTTTTATAGCGCTTACTGATAGGAAGGACATACTCGAGATTAACTGTATAATCAGTCATATCAACGCCTTTATATGTAGGGTCTGCCAGGAAGTGAAGCTTGTCCACCATTTTGCTTCTTTCCATAATCGCGTCTTGAACAGAACAAGTCAAAGTATTGTTCTCGTTAATCAAAAAAGTATACATATTACACCTCCTTTCCATTCACGATGTACAGATACTCATTCATTGAAATACGCTTATCTGCAAGCTTATTCTCTAAAAAAGAGTCCTGTATCATATGGTCACGATAAAGTCGTCGCAGGCTTTCAACGAACGGACTAAAATTCTTTTCGTTCATAACAGCCCTCCTTGAATTAAGCTCAGAGTGTAAGCGTCAATAATAGCCTCGGGCGTTTTACCACCCAAGGCTTTCAGCTGTTCATACTCGTATTTGTCTATCTCTTCAAGTAAGACAGTGTCATACTCAGGAGAGGGGATAAGGTAATACCCATCAACATGCCAGATATGACTGCCGTCACTACTGATGATACCTTGAGCATCGTCCTCAGTGCAGTTCACCATAATACCGTGCTTTGGCTGATACCGTACAAAAGAAAGACGGTCAAGTACATCAATCACCCGACCGTTCAAAAGAACCTTATAGTACACACTTCCACCTCCTTACACGCAGAACATCAAGCGAATGCCTGCCTGATCGCTGGGGAACAGATAACCATACAAATTGCCCGTTTCACTAACACTATAGAAATAATTTCTATAAGAAATGAAAGGAGAACGAGTCCAATAGTTGGTCTTGTTTCCGTCGAGATCTGTACAAGCACGACTCTCGTTTGTAGTCATGAAACTAATAGAATCACCTTCATTGACATAAGGCTCGGTGGTCATTGTTGGGTCAACTTCAATTGCGCTGGGGATGAAGAAATAGCTATCTGCTGTGACAATATCTGTGGACGTACCACCTGCTGAACTCGGAACCTTGACTTGTTTAATTAACTGTTGCCAACCAATAGGCAAAGCTTTAACAATTCGAGAGTCAAGGTAAGTACGGACAGTCGTTCCGCCCCAGCCGTTTTCATTGCTGGATGCTTGACTCAGTGCCATTTTCTTTCCGAGGGTGGTTTTCTGTAGGAAGGTAAGAGAACTACGTTTGCTAGAGTTGCTGAGATAATAGCGTTTAAATCCACAAGCTTCAAACTCGAATTCTTCATGAGTCCACGCAGCGAGTTGTCGGCAGGCAGCGTCACCGAGGTCGGCATACCAAAGCTTTGCCCAGTAAATGACACCAGTAGCAAAGTTCTCGTATGCGCCATCGTCGGCTTTAGCGCAACCGAGCACCAGAGTGGCGTCAGTTTTGGTCAAACGATTTTTGGCGATTTCAACATAATTGATGTTGTCACCATAGCAGTTTGCACAATAGATATGGATACTATTTTCACCTTTGATGTGACGCAGAACCAACATGTCCCGGGTATCAAAACTTGCTCCGTCGGTAGACCCTGTACCCCAAGAAACCTTTGCAAGGCCATTTGCCCAGAGACGGAAGCCATTTGTTCCATTCGTCTCGTAACATTGCATCAGAGTAGAATTTCGACTATTGGAACCAGCCATTGAATAATCAACAGCTATGACCCAGTCACGGTCCTCGTTGAGCAACTTTATACCAGTGTCGATATAGTTGCTGCCATTGAACGCAGTTTCTCTGGAGACGATAACATTCTCAACGATGTCATCATAAGTGAAATCGTTGCCCATGCGAATTGTAATATCATCCTTGTCCTCGACTACCTGATTTGTGATACCGACCTGATTCATTGTATAAATTTCAACAGGTCGGAGATTTCTCAGTTCTTTGCCATCAAAATATCCGGTGGTATAAGCGCAGCTATCGAACACAGCATTGATATCTTTCTCTCCATTAACGTAACCGCCCTTGTCCCAGCCACTAAACAAATAGAACTTGAATGCAGTCTCTTCAGCTGTATAAGACGGAATGTCTCCATCGTACAAAACCAGACTGCCATACGGAGCCTCAGTATCCTGAAGGATATTACCGTGGTTCATGTAGCGAACATGATATTTACGCACGGATTCGGTATATACGGCAGTAACAGTTTCATTGCTGAATGCAGGAGCAAGCTCTGTATCCCATCCTTTGAAAGTAAAATCAGTGCTGATAGTGCTTTCATATGTAGGAATCGAGATAGGATTATCAGTGCGAGTAGTAGGGTCAACTGCTTTAGCTCCCTTATCAACATACTGAATATCCAACACAGAACCGTCTTTATTGACGAATGTCCATGTATACTGCTCGATAAGAGTGTTGTATTCAATAGTCAGATCAGGCCACTGAGCTTTAAAGTTTTCCAGCTGTTTTTCGCGGATAAGCGGCAGATGTACAATGCCCTCGATAACAGAATGATCAGAATTGTAGCCGTTCTCGTCCAGACCGGTCATGCCATACAACTTATCAAGTAGAGTTGTATCGCTCAGCTCCCAGTTGATTCCGGTGACGCGAACACGATTCAGAGAAGTACACTTCGGTAGCATCTCTTTCAGGTCAATCGTCGGGCAGTCCTCAACAGTCAGAGTAGTGATATTCTCATAGCTCGCGATAGAGAAGTCGGTTAGATAACGCAGATTCTGAACCGATAGATTGGAAATTGCGGGCAGTGTGGCCTTTTGAATTTTGCCACCTTTAGCAAAGGCAACGCCTGTCACACCTGAACCATTAGCAAGGAACTCGGCCAGATTGACACATCCAGTCAGATTGATAGATTTCTTCAAATTCGGAACATTCTGCAGATTCAGATGTTCAAGCAGGGTATTGTTGCCAACAGCAAAATCGGTCATGTTGGTATTGGCGTACCCTTCGACACTGGAACCAATCTGAAGATCTGTCAGCTTAATACCATGACTAAAATCAACATAGCCTGGGTAGAAGCCGGAAATATCACCGATGCTCTGGATGATAGAGGCGTTATAGATATAGACCTCAGTATCGTTCATTGCTTCGATGGGGCAGGGAACTTCATAAGTCTTACCACGTTTGCCGCGCATTTTCACGGGATTGGAACCGTACCGTACAGAAATGTAAGTATCGGCATACGGAGTAATATGGAATGTACCGTCTGGCCGTACACCAGTCCAATTGGTCGGAGTGTAACCGCGAATGGTCATATCATCCGAAGTGCAAGTAGTACCTGTATACTTGGACGCCATATACTTTTCCTGATACCGCTGGAACTGACGCCGCTGATGGCGCTTATTACCGTGCATCATGGGCAGATAGCTTGTCGTACCATTGTCCTCATAAGTGCGGAAATACTTGCGCCGCATATCCATGACCCACAAACGCTCGGGTTTCACATCCTGGTAGTCCTCAAACTTCTTTAAGATACGAGTAGAACTCCATGCTAGGGCACTCTCGCGGTTTAGGAACATCTTTGCGAGGTCATCTGCAAACAGGTCGCGAATCTTGCACCACAGCTTAGAGTCGTGCGCGTTAAACACACTCTTTGTGCCAATAGTATCCATGTCCTCGTAACCATAAGTCAGAGTTAGACCACCCTCGTTATCGTTGCCCATGGCAGTATCGTTATCGTAATCAAAACAGAAATCCCAATGCACAAGGTCTGAGGTGTGCGGGAACACGTTCTTTGCGCGGTTATCGACCATGGTGTGGCGCTCAGTAAACAGGTAATGGAACAGTGCAGAATCCTTGACAAAGTAATTCTCGAAATTTTTCTTGAACTCCTCATCGTCTGCATTCACAACCCAGTTCTGCACGCGAATCCATGCGTTTTTAGCGTCTTGAATCTCTTGTTCGCTACAATTCTTGTTGATGTAACGGAATTCAAAGCTGTGGTCGCCATCCCAAGTTTCCTCTGAGAAGTCGCTGCTCAGGAAGCGGGTCTGTGCATCGGTGTTATTGTCAATCTCAACAATGACTTCTTTGTGGTTGTTCGGGTCCATACCCATCGTGTCGCTATTTTTCTTGGAATTGCCAAAATCACCACAAGCATAGAAATGCCACTGACCATCCTTAAAGACGGTTGCATTTGTGGTATCTGTCTCTTGAATAAACACAACACAGGGGTAGAATGCCATGGTGTCGCGTACCTTCGGGTTGTCCTTACGAGCTTGACGAATGTACGGGTTGAACTCATTAAACTCATCTGCCAGCAGGGCATTGTTTGCATTCTCAGAAGAAGCAACATTGACTTTGATATTAAAATACTTCTCACCAACGCTGTTTTCTGTAAATGCATACTTGCTGCCAGTGCTTTCATCACCAAAGGTAAAGCCACCAGAACAATCGATATCAATATTACGACCAGACTCACCATATGCGTTAGAGCTGGTGCCCTGTCCCTTGTGGGAACCGGTAGCGATCCAGTTATCTTCCACGGCGCGGCCATTCTTATAAATGTGCTGAATGGTCGTATTCGGGACCTCGTTCTTCTTACCAGTCGTAAAGGTCGGAGCAGAGATTTTGATAATACGCAGATTGGGACATTTTTCAGCCAGTAGGTCAGGATTCAGTTCGCCGCTAACGTCTGTAATATCGTTACGGGTATAACGGTCAATCATTTCTTCTGCATTCTTGGCATCAGCAATAAAGTTGTCGAGGATTTCATCATCAGTAAGATTCATCATGTACGACTTCATGCGGTAAACCTGAACATCGCAATCATTAGAACCAATCGTAATGCCAACGGGTTTTGCTTGAGTGAAGTTGTCGCTGGAAGCATACAACTCAACCTTACAGGGAATACCATCAAGCCACAAAACCATCTCATTGTACTGACTGTCAGGCAGGATATTGAACTCAAACTCCATGAAATCATCTTCACAGGTGGGAAGGTCAATACTGTTCTGTTCACTGGTCAGGGTGATTTTCTGAGCCTGAATGTTCAAACCGATATTGCCGTTCAAACAGGTGACGGCGGTTGCATCATAGTTTCGTACATTGGCGGTCTTGAAGATAAGCTTAAAGTTTTTGCCGGATTTCTTCGCATCGTCGGCGAACAGCTTATAATCAATGGTTGCGGTTGTACCGGACTTCACACAAAAATACGTGTCTCCGTCTTCATCGATCTGGTAGCCGCCATTAGACCAGTCAAAATTATCAGAAACAGTCATTTTGGTGTTGCCATCAGTCCAAAGGCGATTTTCGTCTGCATTAGTTTTACCAGCAGGATTGAAGTCAAAAGCCAGATTGGTCTTGACAGGCTCGATAGTAATACCCAGCTCAGTCACAGTCACAGAGATGGTTTTAACAGTATCGCCACATGTGATAGTCAATACATGAGTGCCAATCGCTGCAGATTTGAATGTCCATGTTTGCATAGTGCGACCAACGGACAGAGTAGAAGTAGTGATGCCGTCTACAGCAAGAGTTACTTTTGCGGTGGAGCTGCTGGGGTCATACACGGTATAGGTGATAGCGATGTTACTGTACTGCTTTGTAGTATAGTTGCGAACGGCACAGCTGATAATCGGAGTGGTATCAAGATCGCTCGCCCACATAATATCCTTATAAATCTTATTGGATGTAACCGTATTACCGTTGATTTCCGCCGTCATATGAACTTCCAACAGATGAGCACCATGTTTCTGGAGGGGTAGAGTATAAGTAAGCTGACGACCAGTAACAGTGGTGGTATTTGTGCCAACCTGTACGCCATCTAAGGTAAAGACAATAGTCTTACTAATATTGCCATACGGAGTATAACGGAAAGTCACCTCATCACTGTAGATAAGGGCATCATCGAAAATGCTCTCGATGTAGAACTCAATGACATTGATACTCCATGTTTTAGTGCCGACGCTGCCCACGTTATCAACAACAGACAGCTTAATATTATTATCACCGCTATGAAGATACTGAGTAATATCGAAGCTGTTCTTACCCTGAACAATAGTCTGTGTAGCGACTTTAGTATTTCCAACATACCAGGTGCCAGTTGCATTACCGGTATCGTCTCCAGAGTTGTCAACTGACCTGAAATTGTAATTGATGATAGCAGCATCACCAGAAATAACAGTCAGAGCAGAACCGTCCAAGCGCTCAATGGTGATAACACTAGTGCCGCCTGTGCCACCACCGCCACCCTGAATAACAACGGTAGTCTTAACACCGCCGTTCTCTAACAGACTCAGCTTAGAATCTTCATAAGTGATGTCATATTCCTTACCAGACTCTTCGGGGTTGAAATCCTTCAGTTTTTCCTGAATCTCTGCAATGTCCGAATTTGCGGTATCAACAGAATCCTGAATAGAAGAAATGTTGCTCTTGATGTTGGCAATATCGGTCGTAAAGCCACTCACTGCGGTCTTGTCGGCTTTGTCAGCCAAAAGCTTATCGGTTGCTCCCTTGTTGTAATAGTCGCTCTGAAGAGTAGTAGGGAGGTCGCCTACTTCGGTCTTCAGGTTGTCCAGTGTCTCTTTTGTTTCAGTAAGAGTGTTCTGAACAGGGGAGAGCTTTTCATCAATTTTCGCATCGACAGTTTTGTTATATGCGGTCACCCAATCAACGCTCGGGTCAGTGCTCAATGTAATACGAGAAATTTCCTGTTCTCCGTTCATAAACTGAATAATCTGGGTCTCAGGAGTGTATTTCACGTCAAAATTAGCCAATCCATCAACAGCATTGATTTCATCACGAAGCATCTCGACAAAGCCATCAACTTCAGTTTTCTTATAATACTGGGCCAACTTTTTATCGACGCTTGCAACAGCATTTTTTGCGTCATTGGCGCTTTGTTTGGCTTCAGCCGCCGCGCTCTGTGCCTCGCCAACTTTCTGGTTCATAGTAGCGAGGAAAGAGGTATACCAGTCATCTCCAGTCGGATCAGTCATCTTTTTACCAGCAAGAGACTTAATGACGTTTAATTTTCCATTGGGGCGAGAACGCCACAAATAACTTTTTGTAGTGCTGGAATTTGGAATTGTGACTGCACCACTTGCCATCAGTTCAAAAGCGAGCGTGCCATCCTTTGCGGTAGCATTATCGCTCAGCAGCCATCCGAATCGAATCTTGGTATCATTGAAAGTAACATTGATGGGGGCAGCGTAGTTTTCCTCATTGCTGGCGTTCATATAGTGAATCTGAATAGTCATGCCCATCAGGTCGATACCATCGTAAAAACGAGGCATTTCAAACGGAACAATTTGACCGTTGTTTTCCTGAGTGACATCCACCTGAGCAGAATTCACAGTAATATTACGATTCTCGTCGATTGACGAATAAACCGTATCCTCATAATCATCAATCCAAACGTACTTGTCGCTACGGGTAAAGCCGGAATCTACCGCAGCAAACGCCGCTACGTCATTTAGATCCATCGTCGCCACGTCTGCAACAACGGGTTCATTTTGGATTGCCATAAAACTAGTCGTCATCACGGATTTTGAGGCCATCCGTTTTGACTCTTCAAATGATAATGCCATTTACTCACTCCTTTGCTTTACTTCGCACGAGCGAACTTATGTAGTAGTTGTGGGGTTATTGTTCTTATTGACATCAGAACGAAGGTCTGGAAAATATTGATCAAGCATCCAGTCCTGATAGATGTCGTATTTGCTTTCTTCTTTACCATGTCCTACAATGTAGGGATAATAGGGGAAATACCGGCTCATAGTAAGAGACATCGTTCCCTCGCCAAGGTTGATACTAAAACTCTTGATAATCCAATCAACAGGTGTTTTACTATTCAAATATTTAGCCGCATACTGAATTTTTTCATTAACATCAAGCCACGGAACTAACAAAATAGGCACCACCAACCCATCGGTTAATCGTGCCTTCTTCCATAATTCATATTTAGCAACTTCCATTGCCTTTTCATCCGTGGTATAGTTGTCATAGTCTCCGCCCGAAAGTATTTCATTGCGACGACCAATTTTTTCAATTGAGAATTTTGCGTTATACAAATCATCGATATTGTCTGGATCAGTCATGCAGACATATTCAAGATTATCGCAGTTCTCTTCTTTTTTTTCTGCGGCAAGTTTATCGCCGGTCGGTACAGTATCTACCAATTTGACCATAGCATGAGATTGCTGCTGTCCAATAAAATAGAAGTGCTTTGTATCAGGGAACCACTGAATGACATAATACTTTCCCGCTTCCATGATAGAAGGTTCCTGCTCGACGTCGTTACCATCAGCGTTAGGAACAGATTTATAAAGCAGAGAAGTTTTTGTTGTAGTCTTCTGTTCAGTCCCGCCACTTCCATCGGTCTTGACTTCTGTTGTCACAAAATTAACAATGACATTCAAGGTTTTGCTTGTGATTTTCGCAGGCATGATAAACGATATATTCGCTTCATTATCAACAGCAAGTTCTTTTACGGTCAGTGTAAGAGAATTCTTTTCGGAAGAATAAGTTGCAGTCGAAGAATATGCGTCAGAATCGATTGTGGCACCAAACACTTCAACACAGTTTCGAACCGTAGAATAATCCACTGTGGCCGACTCACCATCTGCCGTTACCAAACTTGCAAATAAATCTGGGTCGAGTACAGGCGGGTCATCAAATCCGCTCGGAATTTCGTGACATACGAACACGTCATCATCGAAATACATCTCAAATGGATAATAGAGGTCGCGTAACTCAGTCAAAATCTGCCACAAAGTTGTACCAGTCTCATATTCCAAATCGTAGGGAACATTACGCGTCCAATAATCAATCACACATTTGCTAAACTCGCTCATCGGCTGTTCAGTTAAGACTGTTTTAATGACAGGAGCGATACGTGTTCCTTTGTTGATTTTTGTTTTTAGACCAGTCAACTGTCCAGCCAGATCGCCGTTCAGTCGCGCCACAAGATCTACGCAAGAGCATTGCACTGTATTCGTAGTTGCGTTATATGTAAATCCATTTGATGAAATGGAAAAGCAACCCTGATTAAACCAGTGAACATCTTGATTTTTAGAAAATACATTTATACGCTGCACGGATACTTTTTCAAATTCTTTATTGAACGAGTCGTTGAGCTTTTTCTTGGCTTGAATAATCTCGTCTTGAATATCGTGCATAGAATAACCAACATAAACGCTAGTAACACCATATTCTTTTTGAAGTTCTTCTTCACTCTAACCAGCAATAGCACTGACATCAGCAGCAGATAACATACTACCGTTCACTGTTTGTCCCTGTATTGCCGCAATCATATTATGAACCTTAACAGGTTTTCCCCAAAGTGTCATAGAAATACCTGTTTTATCCTTAAGTAGAATCGTGGCCGGGTCTGTAGATGTACCAATGACTCTTGAAAGATACCTGGATATTTCTGAATTACATAGAGGGATTAAATCACCATCATCAGGTTGAAAAAGAGGAGTGTATGCAATTTGTAGACCATTAAATTTATCATCGCAACCAAGAACAGTAGAATAATCTCCTTTATTGATTATGGCTTCCGGGTCTGGTTCAAATGCTTTTTTAAATTCTGAAAAAACTAAAGAACTAAGCCATTTCCCTATGGTATTTCCGAAAGTTGTCTCGCCATTCATCTCCTTTACAAACTTAGAATAGTAAGACATATTATCATCGTTCCACTCAATCACGCCACGATTGATGTTATCGATATTCCCGTATTTTGCATGACCTTCTTGAGTGATTTTTGAAACTAAAGCATTATATTCTGCTTTAGCTTTCTTATATCCAGCAGATTCTTTTGTCTTTTTTTCAAGTTCTGGGTACGAGAGGGAAGTAGTTTTGGTTCTTCCTTTTAGTCCGATAAAAACACGAACATTTTTGCTTATCCAGTCCTCCTCGTCAAAAGCAGAGACAACACTCTTTTTGCCGAGATACAGCGTGGTATTAAAGGTGCGTCGAATATCCGATTCCGAATCAACACTTACAGTTCCATCAATCGCAATGCCTTCCAAAGAATCGACAGTTGCAAAATCTTTGTCCAATAAATCAATGCGACAATATATATGAGGAGAATGGCTTTTTAAAAGAGCGAGGTCTTCATCTGTAGGTAAGTACTTCATGTTGTACCTCCTACCGGCAAATATTCGCTCAGTCCATTACTGTACATGTCATCTTCACTCTCAATAGATCCGATTTCGACAAAGTTGAAACTCAACGTACCTTTGTCATAATGCTCAGAACAACTTGTAGTAACACTGCCATTTACTCCAATTAGCCACTCACGCCCATCAAACATTTTGAGAACTTTTGCGTCGCCGTTAGTAAGCCATGCTGAGATTTCTTTACGGTAATCATTTCCACCGTCAACATCAAATTCATCTTGAGTCATATCGAATTCAATACCAACGCCCGAAAAATCACCAGAGTAATAGTTCGCTTCATTGCCAAAATACAGATAGGGGTATTTACTACTCATGGTTTCAACGATAGAAGCAGTGCGTTTTAGCTCAACACTGTCTACCTTTGGCTCAAGAAGAATGTGATAAGATGTTTCTCCATCTGTAATAATTGCGCCATCAAATTCACTGACTACTATCTTTTTAACATAGCCCTTTTCAATAGTATTAACAACAGGAGACACAGCATATTCATAAGGCTGTTCGCGCCCAGCCGCATACCAGTCAGTGTGTTCCATTATGACATATCCGGTATTTTCTGAATGCAATTTTATTCCATGAATAGTATCAGAGAATGGTTTAGTGACATTCTTTTCTGGCATGACGCTAATCCTGAAATACGCAATACTATCCTTATAACTTACACTCCAAGACGACTTGTCCTAAGTCCCAATATTTCGTGTCTTGTTAAACATTTTTGAAATCGACTTCTATATGTTTTTCATAAAAGAACCAATGGAGGAAAAACGATCCAATGCCTCATTATAGGTATATTCTTTTCCGTTGGAATAGTATTTAATACTTGTTTCCGCATAGCCTAAGAATTTTTGATTTTTGTCATATGCTACAATTCTAGCAATATATCCATCAGCCGATATTTCGACTGACTTTAAATCACTTACCGGGATTAGATTAGTGCTCATTGAGATGTTATCCGTAGTAAATACTCCACTTTGACTAACATAGCCATTTGACCAGTTGGGCAATAAGAGCAAATCGTTTGATAAGTCAACTTGTTTTTCATAAATAGTCATCCATGTGGTATCTAAAGGCTTTTTGCGCTTAAACCGAAGATGAGTAATGTCACTCTTCACAGTGGCTGGATATTTTGCAAAAAGGTTAATACAACCACGCCGTTTATCGTTTTCTGCGTCAAAAATTACTCCATCAATTTGTTCGCTATATTTCGTCTTAAACTGTTTGAACCCAGTATCAAGTTGGTAGCCTCCAACTGATTCTGCTTTAGCACGAACATAATAAACTCTATTATTGTCAAGGCCATCAACATAAAAGCTCTTCATAGAGTCACGGTGATAAAAACATTGCGACTTTTTGATTTCGTTTTTATTAGAGTCATAAAGATAATATTCATATCTATTGATAACTTCGCCCTCAGCCGTTTTGTAGGTATAATCACAATCAAAAGAGTATGAAGGTGTAGAGATAATTTTAGAAGGGGAAATGTCGGAGAATGCCCTGAATTTAATGGAAGGTTTCTCGTGACAATAAAACAGAATCTTGTCACTATATTCACTAAAAGTGTTCGTACCAGTTAATCTGCAACGAATCATGATATAATAAGGATCATGCTGATTTACAAGAACCCCACCTTTAATTACAAATTGTCGAGCTAAGCCAGTTCCAGTGGGAGCTACTGTGCCAAATTTATAAACAGTGCTATCTTTTGACTTGAAGATGATATAGGCAACTAAGTCAATATCGGCATATGCTCCGAACTGGAATGAAGTGTCTTCGTTAGCACTAAATACATTGATTTTTGATAAAATTGGTTTCACTGTATCACCTCCAAGTTAATCAGACGTTGTAACATAACAAAGCGCACCCTCAGAGTTTACTTTCAATCCAAGAGTGCTTAAAATGCTGTCAGCAGTGATTGCTTCGACTTTTTTGGTCAACTCATTATAGTGAGTTTTTTCTGTCTTACTTAGACCACTAAAATTGGTTGCCAAAGCGCTAATGTCATTTTTGTTTGTAGTGACCTGTGTTTTTGTTGTCGCATATTCATCGTTTTTGAATGTACTTAAATCAGAAGAAACATCATCAATCCTTTTATTTAAAGAAGCATAATCGTCAGATTCTTTTGTTTGCAAATTATGCATGTCCGCCTCATTGGTAGACACACGGTCCTGTAATGCGACAAAATCGTTCTTTTTAAAAGAGTCAAGATCTATATCTGTAGAACCAACTGATTTTTTTAATTCCGCATAATCTTCTGCTTCTTTTGCTTCAAGACTTGCCACACGGTCGTTTACGGCATTTGCAGTTGTATCGTCTGTGTATTTTGTGGCTTTCTCCCAATCACTATGAGAATAAGAGCCAGTCGCTCCCTGCGCAGAAGTACAGATATATAAATCGCCATTACTGCCTAAAAACCATAAGTCACCAACATTATATGGAGGAGCAGGAACGGAACGGAAAACTTGACACTTGCTGTCGGCAGTATTTTGTGCAAGAGCGGCAGAAGCGAGCGCATTGATAATACTTGCGTCAATTATCTCATACCACATATATTCTCTTTTTGACTCAGTACTATTAGCCGCTTCTATCCACCGATAGCATTTTCCAGTATCAATATCATAATAAATCTCGTTTACATGATGCCATTCCGTATGCCATTTTACCCATTCTACCGCAGGCGCATTCTCTTTCGTCGGGACTCCATGTCCGTAGTTTGTCTTAATGGGTCTAGAGATATAATAGGGTCAACCAAGAAAAACCACGATAAATAAAGGGTTTCAACGGCTCGACTCGTTCAACAAAAGTATTTATTTGCTGACAGGCTGCGGAGAAGCTGAAATCCAGAGGTTATATGTGGGAGGCTTTGGTGCAGCTCTGTTTTGCCCCACAAAATGAGCAGCAAGTAAAAAATTAAGGAGAACGAATCGAGCCTACGGTGGATTGCCATTGAGCGATCCGCCGTGGGCTTGTTTGTTTTTATAAAATCAAAAAATAGTGAGGGAGAATAGAACTATGAAAAATTATAAAATCGCTGTGGCCGGCACGGGATACGTAGGGCTTTCGCTGGGAGTGCTTCTGAGCCAGCATCATCAGGTAGTTGCAGTCGATATTGTGCAGGCTAAGGTCGATATGATCAACAACAAGAAATCTCCAATTCAAGATGATTATATTGAAAAATACTTGGCAGAAAAGGAATTGAATTTGACCGCAACGCTGGATGCAAAAGCTGCATATAGCGATGCGGATTTTGTTGTGATTGCGGCTCCTACTAACTATGACAGCAAGACCCAGCACTTTGATACGTCTGCGGTTGAGGCTGTGATTAAGCTGGTTATGGAATATAATCCAAATGCCATTATGGTCATCAAGTCTACTATTCCTGTTGGATATACCGCTTCTGTGCGCAAGAAATTTAATACCCAAAATATCATTTTCAGCCCGGAGTTCCTGCGTGAATCTAAGGCTCTTTACGATAACCTGTATCCTTCCCGTATCATCGTCGGTACTGACCTGAGTGATGAACGCCTGGTGGAAGCAGCACATGAGTTTGCTGGTCTGCTCCAGGAGGGAGCCATCAAGGAAAACATCGACACCTTGTTCATGGGCTTCACTGAGGCCGAGGCGGTCAAGCTGTTTGCAAATACTTATCTGGCTTTGCGCGTTGCTTATTTCAATGAGCTGGATACTTATGCGGAAAGTAAGGGACTGAACACCAAGCAGATCATTGACGGTGTCTGCCTTGATCCGCGTATTGGTAGCCACTACAATAACCCTTCCTTCGGCTACGGCGGGTATTGCCTGCCCAAGGACACCAAGCAGCTGCTGGCAAACTATGCCGATGTGCCGGAGAATCTGATTGAAGCAATCGTGGAATCTAATCGTACTCGTAAGGACTTTATTGCAGATCGCGTTCTGAAGCTGGCGGGCTACTATGGATATGATGCAGAGAATGAGTTCGATGAGGACAAGGAGAAATCCGTCACGATTGGCGTTTACCGCTTGACTATGAAATCTAATTCGGACAACTTCCGGCAGAGTTCTATTCAGGGCGTTATGAAGCGTGTTAAGGCAAAGGGTGCAACTGTCATTATCTATGAGCCGACTTTGAAGGATGGAGAAACTTTCTTCGGCTCGGTGGTGGTAAATGACTTGACAAAGTTTAAGGAAATGAGCCATGCCATCATCGCAAACCGCTATGAAAATTGCCTGGATGATGTGAAGGAGAAAGTTTACACCAGAGATATTTTCCAACGTGACTGATAAATGTAGGTTATAGCAACACAAAGGAGGTGAGTAAATTGGATAACGAAAAATACAACGCTGAAGAAGAAATGCGCGATATAATGACCTATTTGAAAAATAATGAAGAATTAAGGCATATGATTTGGATTGAAATGAAGAATACGGGTACTATTCGAGTGGGTGAAAATGAAGAAAATGCTATCGTAAATATGCAAGACTGCTATCGCTAAGAGAAATTGTTTGGAATATAAATTACGAATTGATGGAGGATATTATGATTCACTTTAATGTTCCGCCTTTTGTTGGCACAGAGTTTAAGTACATGCACGAAGCGGTGGAAAATCAGAAAATTTGCGGAGATGGTCCGTTTACTAAAAAGTGCAATGAATGGCTTGAAAAAAAATTTAATGCAAACCGAGTAATGTTAACAACAAGCGGCTCTACAGCGCTGGATATGGCAGCTCTTCTTTGTGGAATTAAACCGGGAGATGAAGTTATTCTACCTAGCTTTACATTTTCTAGCACGGCAAATTCTTTCGTCTTGGCAGGAGCTAAATTAGTTTTTGTTGATATACGACCAGATACTATGAATATTGACGAAACAAAAATTGAAGCTGCGATTACAGAAAAAACGAAAGTGATTTGTCCGGTACACTATGCAGGTGTTGCCTGTGAAATGGACACTATAATGGATATTGCGAAGAAACACAATCTAATGGTTGTAGAGGATGCTGCACAAGGCGTCATGAGTACCTATAAGGGTCGTGCTTTGGGAACAATTGGAGATTTTGGCTGTTACTCATTCCATGAAACAAAGAACTATTCTATGGGTGAGGGCGGTGCAATTGTCATTAACAATCCCACATATATAGAAAAGGCTGAAATTTTACGTGAAAAAGGAACGAATCGTTCTCAGTTCTTTAGGGGGCAGGTCGCAAAATACAACTGGGTTGATTTTGGAGACAGTTATCTCCAAAGTGATTTGAACGCTGCGTACCTTTGGGCACAGTTAGAAGTTGCAGATGAAATCAATGAGGACCGTTTGGTCTCATGGAATAACTACTATCAAGCGTTTAGTTTTTTGGAAGACAAAGGAATCATTGAGCTTCCGACAATACCAGAAGATTGTACACACAATGCGCATATGTTCTACTTGAAATGTAAGGATTTAAAGACGAGACAGGAATACATAAAATTCATGAAGGACAATGATATCTTGTGTGTGTTTCACTATGTCCCGTTGCATAGTGCTCCTGCAGGGCAGAAATTTGGTCGTTTTTCTGGGGCAGACGAGCATACAACGGCTGATAGCGACAGATTGGTTCGACTTCCTATGTACTATCATTTGAACAAAGAAGATCAGCAAAAAGTAATTGATAAAACTCTGGAATTTTTCAAGTAAAGGATTTGTGTTTAGATGAAAACCATAAAAATAGCAATAATCGTAGGAAAGATGGATTCAGGTGGGAAGAAAAACCTAATCATGGAATACTATCGACATATTGATAGAGATAAAATTCAGTTTGATTTTATATGCGATTCTGATTCTCAAGCGATTCCGTTTGAAGAGATTGAAGAACTAGGAGGACGTGTTTTCCAAATAACACCATATCAGCATATATTAAGGAATATGGCAGATATGAGACGGCTGTTTAAGGAAAATGATTACCCAATTGTTCATGCTTATAACAGCACGATGAATCTTTTTCCCATGGCGATTGCAAAATATTGCAGGATTCCAGTGAGAATCTCAGAAAGTCTATCTATGGCACATGAGGGTGACTGGAAAACAGTTCTAAAAAAGATGTTGCGCCCCATGTCAAAGTGGTTTGCAAATTATTATATGTCTTGTGGCGATGATTGCGGGCGCTGGCAGTTTGGCAACAAGCTGTTTGACGAGGGAAAAGTCGATGTATTCAAAACTGTCATCAATACTGAATTTAATGCTTACAATCCTGAGGTGCGAGCGAAAACAAGAAGACAATACGGCTGGGAGGAAAAGATTGTAATTGGGCACATCGGCCGTTTTACTGCACAAAAAAATTCTGTACACATGATTGAAATCTTCGCAGCAATTGCAAGAAAAGAACCCAAAGCGGTCTTGTGTCTAATTGGTGATGGAGAGCTCAGAGTAGACATGATGAAAAAAATCGATGAGCTAGGAATAAGGGAACAGGTTGCTTATTTAGGAAGGCGAGAGGATATTCAGCAGTTCTATAATGCTATGGATTGCTTTATTCTTCCTTCGCTTTATGAAGGACTTCCAGTTGTTGGCTTAGAGGCGGAGAGCTGCGGGCTGCCAATGTTTTTCTCTACAGAGGTAACTACAGAAGCAAATGCCTGTGAACTAGGTCACTTTATTGACCTTTCCGAATCGGCAGATGTGTGGGCTGAGAAAATACTGAAAGTTTGCAAAGAGCGTATGGCAATTAGAAGAAGTTATGCAAAGGAAGTGGCAGATGCAGGTTTTGACAGCGCATCAGAGGCTTTAAGACTGCAGCAGTATTATTTCGATGCAATTGAAAGGGAAAAAAATGATTAGTGTTATTGTGCCGGTGTATAATGTTGAAAAGTATTTAGACAAATGCGTTCAAAGTGTGTTGGCACAGACATACAGAGATTTTGAATTGATTTTAGTTGATGACGGGTCGCCTGACAAATGTCCTTTCATGTGCGATGAATATGCAAAAATAGATAGAAGAGTAAGAGTAATCCATAAAAAAAATGGTGGGTTGTCTGATGCAAGGAATGCTGGTACGGAAATAGCCAAAGGAAACTATATAACATACGTTGATAGTGATGATTTTGTTAGTGAAGATTATTTGGCGGTTTTATATGATTTGCATATTAGATATAATGCAGATATATCTGTTGGTGGTTTGTGTACTTTTTTTGACGGGGAGGAACCAAGACCAAAAAGGCAATTAATAGAATATTCATATACAGGAATAGAGGCACTTGAAAAAATGCTATACCAAGATACACTGGACACGAGTGCGTGTGCAATGTTGCTTCCAATTTGGTTAGCCCAAAAATACCCATTTCCCGTTGGTAAATTTCACGAAGATGAATTTACAACATATAAATATTATTCAGCGGCTAATCGAGTTGCGGTAACATCTAAATCGCTATATTTTTACACTCAGCGTAGAAATAGTATAATGCATACCTTCGGGCAGGCAACAGTTGATGAGTTAGAAGCAGCAGATAGTCTTGTTGATGTATGTGTTCGAAATTGGCCTTCTCTTGTTAAAGCTGCAAACTCCAAAAAATTTAGTGATTATTGCCAAGTTCTTCTAAGCACCACAGATTTAAAAAAGAAAAATAGTGAAATGTATAACCGCATAGAAGATTATTTGGGTGGTGTAAAATATTATATTTTATTTGATAAACGCTCAAGAATCAAAAATCGCATAGCTGCGGCCTCATTGATAATAGGAACAAGTGGCCTGTTCCTATTAAATAAAATGAAAAAGGTTGTGGAGAAAGCTCCACAGGAATAAAGAAGGGAAGTAAATTAGAAAATGTCATTAACAGCAGGTATTGTCGGTTTACCAAACGTAGTTAAATCAACACTTTTTAACGCAATTAATAGAGATAGTAATGATAGTGGCATTAAGTCCGTTAGCGAGATGTAGAATCAGTGTCATAAAAAACAGAAAAGAATTTAAAGGAAATGATGTGTACTTATTTTTGGTCTTTTTTATGCTTGGCCTAGTAATGGCGCTTAGAGCTAAATCCGTAGGAACAGATACGTTTACATATTATATTATTAATCAAAAAATACGTAATTCATATTCATTCGAGGATGCCTTGAAATCCTCGACTTTATCATCGGCACCTTTGTATGTTCTATATTCGTATGTTTTATCGCACATGTTTGACAGCAATCAAATGATATTGATGTTAAATTCTTTGATTATCTGTGTTGGCTTCTATAGATTCATTAAGAAAACATCAACAAATTATATATATTCTAGCTTGCTATTTATGCTGTTGACATTATATTTTGAAAGCATGAACGGTATGCGGCAGTTTGTTGCGATTGCATTAGCACTTAATGCGTTTTTGTTTCTCAAGGATGACATGAAGAGTATTAAAGGGTGGTTAATATATATAGGAGCAGTATTGATTCATACAACAGCAATTGCTTTTTTAGTAGCTATTGCAGGAATGATGTTTGTAAAAAAAACGAAAAATATAGATAAAATCATAGCTACCACAATTGCTATATGCATTGGGGCAGCCGTGGGAATGAGAGTTATAGTTAATTTTGTTGTTCGTATTGCGCCGCAATTGGCACAATATATAGATGGCAAAAATAATGCGCAATTCTTTAACAATAATGGTAGTGGGAGAGTTATAGTTCTTTATTTGGTTTTGCTTTTCATTTTAATATTTATTTCAAAATGTATAAAGAATCAACAACAGTTAAAGAATACCGTTGATTATTCATTTTTTCCATCGTTGTATTTTTGTACCATTTGGGGTATTGCATTTGCCAAGAATGTACTGATTTGCAGGGTATTATGGTATTTTATATGTTTGTTTATACCTTTTATACCTAATATGTATAAATTGGTGTTAAAGGGCAATAATAAGAAAATTATGTATTATGGAACTTTATTGGTTTTGTGGGTTTACTGTATGTTACATCTCGTAGAAGATAAAAGTGGGATTATTCCTTATATTACATTTTGGAGTTACAATGGATAAGATCTTTAGAGCAAAATCTTGGTGATAGGAGGTTAGTAATTTATGTTAGTCAGCGTTATAATTCCGACCTATAAAGGTTCTAAGTGTTTATCAAGGGCCATTAATAGTGTACTTAATCAAGTAGGCGTTGATTTTGAAGTCTTAGTTGTAGATGATAACAATCCGGATTCTGATGAAAGAAAAAAAACCGAGATAGTGATGAAAGATTATGTAAATGATGATAGGGTTATTTATTTAAAGCATCCTTGTAATATGAATGGTTCAGTGGCAAGAAATACAGGGATAGCAAAAGCTAAAGGTGAAATTATTAGTTTTTTAGACGATGATGATTTCTATTTTCCGGACAGACTTGCAAAATGTTTAAAACGTATAATTGAAACAAACAGTGATATTGTATATACAAATACATTAATTACAAAGGAAAACATACCTTGTGGATACACTAGGGCTGAAAGAGAAGGAAATTTGTTTTATGATTTAATGGTTAATGAGAATTTATTTGGGACAGGAAGTAATTTGTTCATAAAGAAAGATACTATTTTGAAGAATGGCGGATTTTGTGAAAGCTTACCGAGACAACAAGATTATGAATTTTTGCTTCGACAATTTTCATTTGGGTCAAAAGTATCGGCAGTGAACGAGTGCCTGGTCGTAAAGTCAATGAATGGAACTAATAACAGTTCAAAATATGAAGTTCTCAAAGATATTAAATATGGATTGCTGAAAGAATTCGACAAAGAAATAAAGCGATTGCCTATAGAAAAACAGATTCAGATTGTAATTGCTCAGCATAAAGAACTTTTGCACACGGCAGAGTTGGAAAAAAATCATGGGGGTATTAATGAACAGAAAACTGAACTTAAGGGAAGTGGATATAAATTTAGCATTTCAGATTATTTGAAAGAAATATTGCTAACAAGTCAGTTTGTAGAATTATTTCAAACAATAATATGGAAGAATAAAAGTAGAAAAATAAATAAGGAACACTATGATGCATGTGAATTTGCATTAAAACATAGGTGCTAGTCAAAAACTGTGATATAATTGAAAGGAGCGAAGCAAAGGCAAGAGGTTATTGTTTTGAGGAAAATAGTGTCATCAGCGTAAGTTAAGCAGAAGATGACGCTCATCTGATATACTAATACAGATACCCATATTCTCACTAGTTGGCAGATAATTGAATTGCGGGATTGATAGGTTCTTTTATGCTGATTTTTCTGGGGTATTATAGCATTACTGAGAAGTGGTTAATGATCTTTGCCGTGAGAATAGCTAACAGTGTTTGGATATTTGAAATAAAAAATGGGATCAAAGGGTAAATAGAGAAGCTAGTCTGTATAAAAAGATATCGCAGCACATAAATGAATAGATTAATTTGCTAACATTAACATTGGTGGCATGCCACTCCTGAAGGTGGATATGTAAATCCGGCTTGTTTTACCACATTGCAGAGAATTACGAGCATTGATTCTGCAGTAACGATAGGGCTAATGTGATTTTGAGCGTTCATATTTGCATTTTGCAGCTAAAACCAAAACGCAAGGCAAGAAGGGGGCAACACGATGAAAACTTTTTTTATTGTAGGAGCGCAATTTGATAATAAGGGCGCTCAATCGATGCTTTTTGTAACGGTTGATGAGTTGAGAAAAAGATATCCAGATTGCAAAATTTATTGTGCGTGTACGGAATGGATAGATAACAAGATTTATAAATTTGATTGTATATATTATTCTGACCGAGAGAAAAATATTGCCCTTGGAATCAATAAAGGAAAGAATTATGTTGAAGCAATTTTGAAAGATACTGTAAAAGTAATTCTTGGAAGGTATAATAACCTTTTTAAATATCATAGACTGGAAGAGATACTGAAAGAAACAGATTTTATGATAGACATTAGTGGCTATAACATTGGTGATAAGTGGGATCTCGCAACACATGAATCATATTTCAATAATATTAGGCTGGCAATAAAATTTAATATTCCAATTGTATTAATGCCACAATCGTTTGGACCATTCCATTATACGAAAAATAAAGACTACTTAATGAGTCAAATTCGCGAGCTATTCAAGTATCCAGTTGCGATATATGCACGTGAAATGGAGGGATATCAATTACTAAAAAAATTGGGATTAGATAATATTGAACTATCATCGGATTTAGTTCTTCAAAATAAGGGAATATGTAAAGAAAATGTATTAAAATATGATTTAAAGAATGCTATACCCGAAATAGAAGCAAATGATAATGTCGGTATCATCCCGAATAGTCAATGTTTTGCACATGGGAATAGAGATGATTTAATTGCATTATACAAAACAATCATGAACGAATTGTTGAAACGTGGGAAGAATGTTTATATATTTAGACATTCGAGAGAAGATTTACAGGCATGTAAAATGTTATATGAACTTGCGGAAGGTAACAAGAATGTGCACTTAATAAAGAATGATTTTTCATGTTTAGAATATGATGAATGGATAAAAAAATTTGACTTTATAATTGCGTCAAGATTTCATGCAATTGTGCATGCTTATAGAAATTATGTTCCATGTATATTACTTGGATGGGCAATAAAATATAATGAATTGGCTTCTAAATTGGGGCAGGAAAAAAATGCTTTTGATATAACGTCTGAGAAATTTAATGCCGATGAGGTCGTAAAATCATTAAATGTATTAATTTCCGAATATGGAGATGAGTCGGAAATTATCAAACTAAGGCTTAAGGACATTCAAGATAGTAGTTGCTTCGACAATTTATTTGGGAAGGAAATAATCAAATGAATAGAGAAAAGGCACTAGCAAAAAATACTTTGATACTATCAATTGGTGAATTTCTGCCTAAGTTCTCAAGCATTATTACTCTTCCGATTATCACCGGCGGACTTACGAAAGCTGAAATGGGTACTTATGACCTTATCAGCACGCTTGTTTCATTGTTCCTGCCTGTAGCAACATTGCAAATTCAATCCGCAGCATTTCGCTTTTTGATTGATGTCAGAAAAGAAAAAAAAGAAACCAAGAGAATTATAACGAATATTATTTGTTTTATTTTGCCGACATCGTTTATAGCACTTGTAATTCTATATTTTTGCATAGAAAGTCTAAGCCCAGTAATACGTTGTCTAATTTGTCTCTATTTCTTTTCAGACATTTTAATGCTTTCAATGCAGCAGATTGTCCGTGGGTTATCTAATAATAAATTGTATTCGACGAGTTCAGTTACGATTTCATTTTCTAATATGCTATTGATTGTACTGACTATTTCTATTGGAAAACAGGGGTTAGTTGGTGTTTTGGCTTCTATTACTATCGCAACAACGATTGGTTTAATCTTATTGTTAGTAAAAGGCCATATTTTGTCAAGAATTGATTTGTCACTGCTTTCTAAGAAAACACTGTTAGAAATGTTGAGTTATTCGTGGCCGATGATCCCCAATAGCTTATCCAATTGGGTTCTCAGCTTTTCGGATCGGGCAGTATTAACGGCATTTATTGGATTGGAAGCCAATGCGATATATTCCGTTGCCAATAAGATTCCGGCACTTTTTACAACGGTGCAGGGAACATTTGTCTTTGCTTGGCAAGAGAATGCGTCTTTGGCATGTAAGGATTCAGATGCCGATACTTACTATTCGGAAATGTTTGACAGTATTTTTGGCATTCTTGTTGGGATAATGGCATTGCTCATTGCCGCAACACCGATTCTGTTTTGGGTTCTTATTAGAGGAGATTATAAAGAAGCATATTATCAAATGCCTATTTTGTTCATGGGAATGCTTTTTTCGTCGATGGCTTCTTTTATAGGTGGAATTTATGTTGCACATAAAAAAACACGGAGTGTTGGTATTACAACTATTCTTGCGGCAGCCTGCAATCTTATAATAGATTTAGTCTTTGTCCACAAAATTGGAGTTTTTGCGGCATCTATTTCAACTTTAGTCAGTTATGCATTTCTGGCAATTTATAGAATGGTTGATGTACAGAAATTTCAATCGATTAAATTTAATATAAGACGATTTTGTTTGTTGATTGCGCTACTTGCTATAATGTGCACTGTTTGCTGGATCAATACGTTAGCATTAAATATGGTAAATATTATTATGGGATGTATAGTTGCACTGGTAGTTAACAGAAAAATAGTGAAAAGCATCCTTTTGTCTTTAAGGGAAAAAATGGAAAAGTAAAGAGGACAGAATAATGAACATTATAAAAAAAGTAATGAATAAAATAAATAGAATACTTGGTAAAACACCGGAAAAAGTTGTGTATGAGGATTATTACAATAAATATCAAAGCTATTCTTTTGCGGATGGTGCATGTACCGATGAAAAACAGTTTGAAGCTAGTATAACGCGTCTATATCATACAGTAGAAAAGGGATTGTCGTATTTGAATTATAGACCTGGTTTTGGAAAAGAAAACGTACTAGCTTTGGTAAAGTCAATGGAACAATATTCAAGGCAGTATGGCGTGGATAAGTTCTTCTACCAAACGGCTCTCTCGGTATTAAATGAATATGCAAAAAAAAATGAAAAATACGGTTTTGAGAATAAGGAGGTGTCTAAACGTATTTCAGCATTACCAGGTGTGGCGAATGATGCTGGCGGTGTCATTAAATTTATTCCTTTATCAGAAGAAGAATTGGGTAAGGCTAATTACAAAGAGCTCGTAGAAACACGACACAGCATTCGTCACTTCTCTGATAAACCAGTTGAGCTGGAAAGAGTTGAAGATGCAGTTAAGCTGGCACAGTATACTCCATCTGCTTGCAATAGGCAGGGGTGGAAAACATATATTGTAAAAGACAAGGCGGTATTAAGGGAAGTACTAAAAAACCAAAATGGAAATCGCGGATTTGGTCAGGAATTTGATAAACTTCTTGTCGTTGTCGGAGATTTGAGATACTTCAATAGAGACAGGGAAGTATTCCAAGTTTATATTGACGGCGGTATGTATGCAATGCGTGTACTGGATAGTTTGTACTATGAAAGAATTGCAAGCGTCCCGTTGAGTGCATCTTTAACGAAGGAACAGGAAGAAAATGTCAGAAAACTCTTAAAACTTGATCCGGCAGAAGTTCTTATCATGTTTATTGGTATTGGAAACTACCCGGATGAGTGCCAGACAACACGTTCTGAAAGGAAGCCGGCGGAATATACGGTTATATAATTAAAGCTAAAGGATACTTAAATGGAAACAAGGGCAAAAAGAAATTCAAACATTGAGATTATTAAACTTGTTGCAGTATTTTTGATTATACTGTCTTCTGCGCTTCCCTATGGTGCTACATACCGGGGGGGGGTACACGATACTGTCTATGTGAATTTAAATAATACAGGGTGGTCTATTGACCATATTATTTTTACGCTATTTAGATGGTGTGGTCAAATAGGAGATACATTATTCATTGCAGTGTCGGCGTGGTTCTTATGTGATAGCAAACAGATAAAAGCGAATAAGCCGATTAGGATGATCTTGGATTCATGGATTCTTTCGATTATCGGGTTAATTGCGGCTATTTGCTGTATGACGCCGCTATTTTCAGAAATAGTAAAGGCATTCTTTCCGGTAAGATTCAATTTAAACTGGTTTGTTGGTTGCTATATTATATATTATCTTATACACCCTCTCTTAAATAAAGCAGTTGAGGGAATGAATAAGAAAGAAACAAAGAAACTCGTCAAGATTTTATTTGTTGTGTATTCCGTCGCAGGGATTTTAGGACAAGCCTATTACTACTCGAATCTGGTTGGCTTTATCTGCATTCATTATTTTGTTTTATATTACAAAAGATATATGAATGTCAAGGCAAATAGGAGCAGAGATTTAAGAATCATAGTAGCCGCATTTGTTGGAATTATCATTTGGATTTGTGGAATAAATATTTTAAGCATAGTTACTGGGAAATTCTCAGGGATGAACTTGTTTGGATGTACTTTTATGAATCCATTGATAATACTTATGGGAATGGCAACACTGAATCTTGCAGTTACGAGTAGGCCAAGAAGCAATAATCGGATTAATGAATTGTCAAAATTTTCGCTGCTGATTTATCTTTTTCATGCGAATTACTTTTGGCTTACGTACGGAAAGTATGCTTGGATCGAATTCCTGTGCAACAATGGTTTGTCGCTGCTTGCAGCAGTGGGCATCAACATTGTGTGCTATGTTCTGATTACACCTTGTTTGTCTTGGGTATATAGTAAGTTGTTTAATAGAGGACTTGGTTTCTGCGTTGACAAAATTTCCGTGATTTTCAGCCGTGCATTATTAGCTTTAGACTCTGGGTCGGTTTGAAAAAAAAAACGCGTAAGAGAGTATCTAGGGGAGAGTAGTGTCTGAAATCAGAAAGCAGCTGAAGAAGCGAAAAAAGTCATAGGCCGAGGCTGTGACTATCTGCAGTATATCTTATGAGGTGATTATAAGAATCGCACCATGGATGGTAGGGAAAACATCTAAATATGAGATAAAAAGGATGAACTGAAAAATGTCAAAATACTTTGGAACCGATGGCTTCCGTGGTGAAGCCGGAATTACTTTAACAGCCGACCACGCCTACAAGGTAGGCCGTTTCCTCGGCTGGTATTACAATGCTCTCCGTGAGCGCAACGGAGATAACGAATCTGCCCGTATCGTTATCGGTAAGGATACGCGCCGCAGCTCCTATATGTTTGAATACAGTCTGGTGGCTGGTCTGACTGCTTCTGGCGCAGACGCTTACCTGCTTCATGTCACCACCACTCCGTCTGTGGCCTATATCGCCCGTGTGGATGATTTTGACTGCGGCATTATGATCTCTGCCAGCCACAATCCGTACTATGATAATGGTATCAAACTAATTGACTGCTACGGAGAAAAGATGCCGGAAGAAACTCTGCTGCTGGTAGAGGACTACATTGACGGCAAGCTCCATGTGTTCGACCAGGACTGGCCGGAACTGCCCTTTGCTCATCGTGAGCATATCGGCTGCACTGTGGACTATGTGGCAGGTCGTAACCGCTACATGGGCTACCTGATCTCTCTGGGCATCTACTCCTTCAAGGGTGTCAAGGTTGGCCTGGATTGTGCCAATGGCAGTTCCTGGAACATTGCAAAGTCTGTTTTTGATGCACTTGGCGCAGACACCTATGTAATCAACAATCAGCCCAATGGACTGAACATTAACAACAACGCTGGTTCTACTCATATTGAGGGCTTGCAGAAGTTCGTTGTGGAGAAAGGTCTGGATGTTGGTTTTGCCTATGATGGTGATGCCGATCGCTGCCTGTGTGTGGATGAAAAGGGTAATGTTATTACAGGCGACCATATTTTGTATATTTACGGATGCTATATGAAGGAGCGCGGTAAATTGCTGACCAACACCGTTGTTACAACAGTTATGTCCAACTTTGGTCTGTACAAAGCATTTGATGAGCAGGGTATCGGTTATGCTAAGACTGC
>ENA-ORSL01000417-ORSL01000417.1-human-gut-metagenome-genome-assembly--contig:-NODE-417-length-46554-cov-23.099378_pt1 | contig 46554 bp, 45 predicted proteins | sample MGYA00242190_ERZ509157 | MGnify/ENA primary metagenome ERZ509157 (study PRJEB26280, sample SAMEA2338664) | human gut metagenome | biome: human gut; feature: human-associated habitat; material: faeces... | reverse complement strand
TGCGGTTTTTTTAGAAAAAATCGATGAGCGCATTGAGATACAAAACAAAATCATTAGCAAGTATGAAACCCTAATTAAAGGGCTTTATCACGAATTCTTTTCTAAGCCCGCGGACTATGCTGTCAAAATAAAGGATTTAATAAATAAAGGGAAAGCAGGTGGAACCCCATCTTCTACAGTTGCACAATACTATAATGGGGACATCCCGTTTTTAAGTATTTCCGATATGACAAAGCAAGGTAAATATGTGAGCTATACTGAAAAACATATCAGCAAGAGCGGGATAGAAAATTCGTCGGCGTGGATCGTTCCGTCAAATAGTCTTATTTTTTCAATGTATGCTTCTGTCGGATTAGTATGTATAAATACAGTTCCTTTAGCCACAAGCCAAGCAATGTTTTCAATGGTGCTAAAAGACCACAGAATGATAGAGTATATCTATTACTATCTGAATTTTTTTAGGGAAACAAAAATTCATAGGCATATAGAAACAGGGACGCAAAGTAATATTAATGCAGAAACCGTCCGAAATATCGATATACCGTTTCAATCAAATCACTTGAAGTTGGTAGAAACACTAAATTCTATTGAAAAACGGCTCAATAATGAAAAAGATATGCTTTCACTTCTCTTGGATTTAAAAGCATATCTTTTATCAAAGCTCTTTATATAAACATCGACTGTAGGAGAAATGCTTTTTGCTTTTGCATAGCAGAAAGCATTTTTCTTTCTATTTCGACCATTGTTTCGTAGAAATCGAGTGTTTTTGTAATCTTTTTTCGCAACGCTTTGTCGGGATAATAGATTCGCTCATTAGAATAATCTTTGAAATATATGTGCGGAATACCGGAGCCGACCTTGTATTTTTCAAAATCAATTGACGACATTGCAAAGTAGAGATACCTTGCATCGCATGCTTCATTGGGGATCAGTACAACTGATGTTCCAACCACAGAGTATTTCCCCTGCGCAAATTGAATCTTTCCTGCTTTCGAACCGTCTTTCAATACCAAAATCCCGCTCTCTTCAAACTGATATGTATCAATAGCGGCGATTGCTCCACTTGCACCAAGAACCTTATATTCACCACGGTGACAGGTAGATACCGTATTTTCTTGCAATGCAGAAGTCTTACATTTCACCAAGTCTGACAGGCTTACTGATTTGTTATGTCTGAAAATCATATCGCAAAGCCCTTTAATTAGAGATTTGTTTTCGCCATTGAAAGAACTTTGTAACGACCATTTCAAGTCAGTTCTTCATGATGCTTCGCTCAGATATATTACACTCAAAGAAATTCTGACTGAACGGAAAGAGTATTGTAGCAAAGATGGCACTTATACTCACGGCACTCTATCAAAAGAGGGTGTTGCGCCAAAAACGGAGCGCTATGATAGGGACTTCCTTGTAAAAAATGAAGATAAGCAGTACAAAGTAACGCATTTAAACGACATTTGTTATAATCCGGCAAATTTGAAGTTCGGAGTAATATGCCGTAATACCTATGGAGATCTGATATTCTCGCCGATATATGTGACTTTCGAAATATCCGATAATGTGTATCCTGCTTACATAGAACTTTTCTTGACTAATCCAAACTTTATAGGAAGAATCAGACGGTACGAACAAGGCACTGTTTATGAAAGAATGGCTGTGTCTCCGGAAGATTTTTTATCGTATGAAACACACATACCGGCATACGAGGAACAAGTGGAATTTGCTAATGAAATGCAACGCATTCAGAGAAAAATAGAGTTAGAAACGGCTTTTTTGAGTTCTCTACAGAATCAGCGAAGATTCTTTCTCAACGCCATGTTTATATAAACATGGCGTTGAGAAAATATGTTTTCTGCTTTTGCAACGCTTTTAGGCACTTTTCCTCGGTTGCAATCAACATTGTAAATCTATTTAGCGTTGTAGCGATTTCCCTTTGTCTTTCGATATCCACATATGGGATAATGGTTTCGCGCATATTTTCATATGTTAAACACTGTCGAACACTACCCTCTAATTTTTTCTGCAACTCTCTGGCAAAGAAATTGGATTGATAGTAGAAACTCAGATATGTTGAATCAAGAACATTTTTTGCTTTAAAGCACACATACATTGGGCTTATTATGCCCACGCTATGTGATGATAATAGGGCGATTGAACCCACATTAATTCTTGCCGGATTGTACGCAAAGCACCCTTTAGTGACAACTTTATAATTGCTTTTATTTTCGCTCGCAATTGTTCTATCTTCAAACTGCTCGGATTGTTTAATAAACCCCATTTTATTGCTAACTGATAAGACATTGTCACAAGCGTTTGACTTGTTCCGGACGGTAACTTCTTCGATGAGCTCACCCAGTCGAACAGCAGTACCTTTGCTGAAAACCTTATTGCAAAGTTCTTTCTTTAGAATTTTCAAATCCTCAATGATTTTGTTTTGGACGGAGATTCTGTCGTCAATTGCAGATAAGAAACCTGCTATTTTTTGTTGTTCTTGTATTGTGGGAAAGTACAAACTTATTTTGCCCAAACCATCCTGCCCAATGTTATAATGCTGCGCACCAGCCCCCATTCGTACTGTTTGTTTGCGTGCATTAGGTGTACATAGTAGATATCTAAAAAACATTGGATTATATTCCGAAATCTTTTTGCCGCGAATTACAAATCCGCCGAATGTTGCCGGGTGCTCTTTGTCGAGATAAACATTTGCACGCCCAATATCTTCAAAAGTCTCAGAACTGCGTTGAAAAAGTATATCACCATATTCGACAAGAAATCTTTCCTTTGTCTTTTTGTCGATGTCGATCATACCCTTGATACAATCATAAGTTATATATTGATTGTTTAATATGTCAGAAACCGAAATGAACTTAACTCCTTTACCGTATTTGGCCGAGTCAGCATTTATTCCATTTTGAAAACATAACAATTTCTTTAATGGCATCAGCGTCCAAGGATTGGTGAACTCTTGAAATCTCAAAGTTGGAACATTAGGGGTTGTTTTATCACTTTTCATACTAATTAGTCCTCCAATATTCCGAGTTCTTTCAGATACTTGTTAATCTCATCATCAAGGCTTGCGCGTTGGCTTTCGAGTTCTTTTATTTCGGCCATAATTGCCTTTATATCAATTTCCGGTTCTTCTTCAAAGGTGTCGACATACCGCGGAATGTTTAAGTTGAAATCGTTTTCCTCGATTTCACTCATCTCAGCCACATGGCAGAATTTATCGATGTCTTTACGCTCAACATAAGCATTTACAATACGATCTATATCATCGGCAGAGAGTTGGTTCATGTTTTTGCCGGGGGTATAATACTTACTTGCATCAATAAAGCATACATTCCCCGCATTGCCATTGCGATATTTCCGAAGAACAAGGCAGCAAACAGGGATGCCCGTGCCGTGGAAAAGGTTTGCCGGCAAACCAATTACGGCGTCGAGTACATTCAGATCCTTAATTAAATACCTGCGGATCGTATCCTCACTTCCACTGCGGAACAAAACCCCGTGCGGAAGTAAAACGGCAATACGACCGTCATCATCCATATGATAAACCATATGCTCAACAAATGCAAAATCCGCTTTACTTGACGGAGCAAGTTTGCCTGCGCCGCTAAAGCGAGGATCGTCAAGGAAGGAGGATGAGGCAGACCATTTTGCAGAGTATGGAGGATTTGCAACCTGGACAGTAAACTTAGTTGCCCCGAAGTTATCCTTTTCAAGAGTGTTATCATTGAAAAGATTGAAATATTGATAGGGGACATCGTGCATCAACATATTCATACGAGCAAGGTTATATGTTGTCCCGTTAAGTTCCTGTCCATAGTAATGCCCAACTGCGTGTTCGGCCGTTCCGCCGTTGGCTATAACAGCCTTACGAACTTCCAAAAGCATAGAGGCAGAACCGCATGTAGGATCGCACACATTTTTTACGGATTTCAGACCGACAGTAGCAAGTTTACTGCAAAGTTCTGAAACAGCACTCGGGGTAAAGAACTCACCACCCTTTTTGCCACTGTCAGAGGCAAAAAGGCCTATCAAAATCATATAGGCTGTTCCGAGGACATCAAACTGTGCATCATCGTAAGAAAACTCAATATCGTTTACCCGATTAATGACTTTTGCAATTTGTTTTGTGCGGTCAGAAACTTCCTTGCCTAAGTCTTTATCCTTCAAATCCATTGCATCGAAAATTCCGTCAAATGCGGCTTCCGATTTCTGACCAAGAGTGGATTGCTGAATAGATGCAATTGCTTTTTCGAGATAATCAACCGAAAACACTTTTCCATCGTATTTATTGGCAATCATATTGACAATATAGCCAAAGCTATATTCGGGACGAATTATGTAGCCAAGGTTGTCGAGGGAATACTTGTCGAGAGCTGCGAGAAGTTCTTCATCATTTGAAGCAAGAGCATCCGCATATGTTATACCATCATTTTTAAGGATTTCTTCCATATACTTTTCTGTCTTTTCGGAAAGAAAACGATAGAAAATGATGCCAAGGATATAATCCTTGAATTTGCTTGCATCCATTGTGCCACGCAAATCATTTGCGATAGCCCAAAGTTTATTTGAAAGCTCCTGTGCTTGTTGTTTATGAAGTTGAATATCTGTCGCCATATTTTTATACTCCTTCGGCTCTGAATTTTTCGTACTGATCTTTTACAAATCCTTCTATTTCGGATGATAGTTTTAGTGTTTTAAGAACGCCGTATCCCTTCTGACTTAGACGCTTTCGGATATCCTCAAGACTGATAATGTGCTTGAACTGATATTCCGACATAAAGAACCTTATCGTGTCGATGTCAATACCCATGTCTTCAGCGAACATTTCGATATCCATGTTTTGCTGTTGAACTTCAAATTCTTCATACGCCTTTACAATGTCTTCGTCCGGTGAAAGACTGAAAAACTTTTCTGTAACGAAACGCTTTAGCATATCCTGTTTTGCTCTCAACCGCTCATTATCTGAACGCTCTATTTCGCGCAAAATCAAGTCAATAGAGCGCTTCTTTTCGGTTTCGTCCTTCTTGATTACATCTTTCAGCAGGTTGAGGATATAAACAACATTGATTTTGTCAGTTCGAATGAGTTCAATATTGAAGTCTATATCAACAAGCGTCGTTTTAACATTTTTCTCGCGTTCTTTCTTTGCTAAATCGTAGTAGTAGAGATACCACGATTTATATCCTAAGAACTCGTCTTCGTCCAAAACATTTGCGAGGTCATTCCAATCAAATTTGGAGAATGTTTTTAAAGTGGAGAGCGTTTGTGCTACCAAGCGGAAAGACACAATAAACTTTCTCTGATCATCTTCTGATTGCAATCTACCTGCAATATCATAGGAAGGCGCTACACTGCGTAAAATTGAAACTCTGTCAGAGTATTCGGCAACATAGTAATCATAGTTTTCAAGCAAATAAGCATTTGGATTTCCATCACCCGAAAACAACTTTAATGCCTTGTCCTGTTCCTCTTTTATATTTCGGAAAGTAATTATCTGACCATATTGCTTTGTTTCTTTGTAAATACGGTTTGTTCGACTATATGCCTGTACAAGAGAGTGCCAAAACAACGGTTTATCCAAATACAATGTATTGAGCGGTTTGGAGTCAAATCCCGTCAAGAACATATTTACAACGAGCAAAATGTCAATTTGCGGAACTTCTTTTTGCTTTAGGCGTTTTGCAATATCCTTACGATACGCATCAAATGTATCAAGACCAAACGCAAGTTTTTCCTTGTCTGTAGAAAACATTTTGTTATAGTCATCAATACACTGCTCTAAGAATTCTCTTGATTGTGGTGTGTCTGCTCCGTCGTCCATATCCTCGTTTGCTGCGTATGTAAATATAGCGGCAATTTTAAGGCCTTTCTTGTTCAACTTCTTAAAGGCAGAATAGTATTTTTGCAGAAGTGGAACTGACTGAATGGCAAACAGTGAAGTATAAGTGTCTGTCCCGATTTTCGTATGTTTTTCGTAATGCTCCAGAATATTGTTGGTAACCAACTCAATGCGCTGTTGGTCACTATAAATATTGGAAATGTCAATATTATTGCGCTTGCAGTATTCTTCCAGATTAAAATTCGGATTATTGCTTTGCTCGTGAACAATACGCTGTACGGTCATATCCGCTGCGTTTGTCGTAACGACATTGAAAGTGTTCTGATATTCAACAGAAAATTTCAAAACATTCCCGTCTGCAATAGCTTCTTTGATAAGATATTTGTGTAAGCAGGAATCCATTGTTCCTGCGTTGAAGATATCTGCGGTTGTTTGACCTGTGGCGCCTTTATTTTCTTCAAATATAGGTGTTCCGGTAAATCCTATAAAGTTTGCATTTTGGAAGTTCCTGCGAATGTCACCGTGCATTTTTCCAAACTGACTTCTGTGGCATTCGTCAATAACAAACACGCATTTTTTCGTTTTATATGCTTCCATGATAGGCTTGTATCTATCATTGCGAAGCGCACAGGCGAGTTTCTGAATGGTTGTAACAAGCATTTTTTCACCGCTGTTCTTCAATCGTTTAATGAGCTCAGCGGTTGAATCGGTATTGTCAACGCAATCTTCTTCAAACGAGTTATATTCGTCAACGGTTTGGTCATCCAGGTCTTTGCGATCAACCAAGAAAAACACCTTATCTATTCTGCCGTTATCTCTAAGGAGTGAAGCACATTTAAAAGAAGTGAGCGTTTTGCCTGAACCGGTAGTATGCCAAACATAACCGTTGCGGTTTTCCTCTAAAACACGGCGCAAAACGGCCTTTGTAGCATAAATCTGATACGGTCGCATAATGATGATATTTTTCAGAGTATCCTGTAATACCGTATAATCAGTTAATAGGGCAGTTATATTGAATTTTGTGAAAAAGTCATCCGTAAAGTCATTTAGTTGATTGATACGCTCGTTGGTTGCATCTGTCCAGAAGAAAGCAAGGCTTTTTAATATTGCTTTGTATGTGCCGTCTGCATTCGTTTCATTTTCGTTTGCAAAATACTTTGTTTGAATAGAATTAGAGACAACAAAGCACTGAATGAACCGGAACAATCCTCTAAAGGAATATCGCCGATACCGGTTTATTTGATTGATAGCCTCGTTGATTTCCACACCGGGGCGTTTTAATTCGATCTGAACAAGGGGAAGACCATTGATAAGTACCGTGACATCATAGCGGTTCTTGTATACAACATCTCCCTGATGTTCTTTATCCATTGTTACTTGGTGAGTCACTTGATAGATATTTCTCTCTGTATCCTTAGATAAAAACTCAATATAAACCGTTTTTCCGTTATCTAATTCAAGCAACTGCTTATCTCGCAGAATCTTTGCTGAGTCAAAAACGGTTTTATTCTCTATTTGCGTCAGCAGACGATCAAATTCAGAATCAGACAATTCGCTATTTCCCTTTGATTCGATAATAGCGGCCTTATTGAATTTCTGAAGTTGATCCTTAAAGTTTTTCTTGACTTCCGCATAGTCCCTCAATTGAATAAATTGATAACCTATAGTCCCTAATCTTTCGATAAAAAGGTTTTCAACTTCATACTCACTTACTGCCATTTTCTTTCTCCTCAATCGTCTAAAATTACTTCCATGATATCTCCGATGTCACAGTGGTACACTTTGCAGATATTCATGAGAACTTTTACATTTACAGGCTGATTGTTTTTTAATTTACTCATGGTGTTTGTCGTAAGCTCTGCAGCCATTCGTAAATCCTTTTTGTTCATCCTGTTTTCCTTCATCAATTTCCATAGCTTTTCATAACTCAATGACATCCATATTCACCCCGTGAAATAACGAAAATCGGAGGAAAAAATATAATTCCGCCTATACAATTTATAGTATATCATAGAATTCTGATTTTTTCAACAGGATTCAGAGACTAAAGCGATAATTCGAAGCCTGTTGTCGAAAATTTGCGACAATAAGCAAGGGGGGCACTCATATGAGTACCCCTCAACACTATGTCAATAACATTTTTTGCAAGGCTCATATCCGCGGCTTATAGCATCGGATTTTGATATTTGCGATGGATTCTTCATGTTGCTGCAACTGCTTTTTCTGTGATATTTCTTGCCCGTTGCAGATACCCATACCGTTTCGGTGTTGCCGGGTTGGGCAGGGGGCTGTGTTGTAGATTCGGTTTGCGCAGGTGCTTTTGCCTGCGAAGTATTCTCACTTGCAGGTCCGGAACTGTTACCGGTCGCATAGTCGATAGTTATACCCGGCTGAACATTGTAGCAATAGACATTGAAACAGATTCCTTCACCGTTATCCTCTACGGAATATGCTTCGATTTGAACACCGCTGCACACGAGATTGTTTCCCTCAAATATAGGGGTGACTCTGTATGCGACATGATGATTCGTTTCTTTTATGTAGTCCGCAACCATGTTTTCAAACGGAAGCATTCCTTCGATGTTCATGTATCGAGTGCCTGTAATCAAGTTTTTTCTATTGGCATTTTCGGCGGATAGTTGCCATCCGATCAAATGACAGCGATTCCACAAGTATCCGCCGGAGATGCCATTATATTTTGCCTGAATCCATCCGGATGGCTTAATGCTGCTGATGCTTCCACGGGTTTCGTTTGCTCCCGGCATTGTATCCCTGCCGCACGAAGCAAGCGCAACACCGCATCTTCCGAGCGAATCAAGGTCTGAGTATTTCTCATAACCTGTTGTAGTTAATTCGGTCGCTGAAAAATTCGGCTGATTGTTATTGATAACTACATATGCAGTTCCCGCATATGCGCCGACAGATGCGGGCTTAACAGGAGTAGCCGATCCTGAGCCGACACTTGATGGCTTGCTGCTCGGACTTGTGGTTTCCTCTTGCTTATTGGATTCCGAGCCTTCGTCGACAGTTTCTGTTAGACCGGCGGTTTCTGATCTATCATCGATAATTGAACTTTCAGAATCGGTGCTTCTATCCGAGATAGATGTCGGACTGTCACTCACTATCGAATCCAAGCCACAGCCGGCAAGGGAAAACGACATTGCAAGAGACAGTAATACCGCTAATAACTTCTGTGATACTTTCATCGTCGTTACCTCCTGTATGTTTCGATTGTTATCTTCTCATGTGAGGTTCCGGCGATATCTTCCGTCTTGACGTTCTTGAAGCCCAAGGCTTTTAGGTCGGTATCAAAGAACTTATCCGCAGGATAGTGTCGATTCCATTTGCATAGCACGATTTCATTCGCGTTATCGGTCGAATACGAGCCATCCTCAATAAAGCAAACATCATTTTCTTCTGCCTTGACCATATAATCATCATCAGCCAATACAGAAGCGTTGTTTCCAAACTGCTTGGCGGAGTAAGGACTCATCCACAGTTTCGAACCTTGTGCATAGTTAAGTATCCATTCTCTTAGGTTTTGATCCTGGCTTTGCCTCTTTCCGAAAAACATCAGCCCGCTCTTGTCATCAATACAAAAAATAAGTTTCATACCATATACCTCTCTCATTTTTTGTTCCATTTTAGAGAACGGCAAAATAATAAAAGTCTACTAATACGGAACAATATTATTATAGCGCTTACTCATACGAAACGCAAGTATATTAAAATATTACTAAAAGAGAACTACAGGAGGTGTACAGGTTGTTCGATTTCGGAATACGATTACAGCAACTTCGCATGAGTCGGAATATGTCTCAAGCGGCGTTGGGAAAGAAAATAAATCGCAGCAAGTCCGTGATTTGCGCTTATGAAAATAATTTAAGAATCCCGCCATTGGAGGTTCTTACTGATATTGCTGTGTTCTTCAATGTTTCGCTTGATTACCTCGTTGGTATCGACAAGGAAGAGATGGTTTCGGTGGACGGATTATCAAACGAGCAGAAAGAAATAATACACGCCATGATTCACGAGTTTAAGGGCGGCACAAGTAACTGCCCCGGACTTACGGCACAACAGCAAGACATTCTCAATAAACTCATGGTTGAGTTTTATCGCAAACATAAGCAATAAAAGACCGAACAGCAGCGGCAGGTTTATCCACCGTTGCTGTTCTTTTGTTACTGTCTTCTATTCTTCTGCTGTAATATATCTTAGAGTGGGTACTTCCTTGGCCTACCAAAATGGGAGAGGGCTATTGACACATAGTAAGCAGACCAATCCCTTGGCGAATCACAGTAAAAAATAACGGTTGCTTGTAAACGAGCCGTTTTTTCGCTTTGCATATTCCTTGCGAATAAGCCCCGCTTTTTCCAAGTCCTTTATTGCTCGACGGACGGTCTTATCGGAAATAGACAGCTCTTTGGCAATGGTTTTAACGCTCGGCCATGCCTTTCTTTCCTTATCGCATCTGTCGCAAAGGTAAAAATAGACGAGCTTTGCCCTTGAAGGAAGTTCGTCTCGATCATATAATTTGCGGTAATATGCCATAAAAATCACCGCCTTTAATCTGTTCGGACGCTCTGCTCCGGTTCTCTGAACAGAGGCTCGTTGCTTTGCGACAAGGCTTGTCCGCCTGAGACAGACCTACGAGCGGAACGGGACAGCGGATAGTAGGAGTCCGGATATTGTTCGAGCATATTATTCTCAATAATCTCCTTGTTCGTATAGGATACTTTACGAGCACCTTTATCGGGAACTGTGTACTTCTCTGTATCAAACTCGATACCCCATTTGAAGAACAGCTTCAGCTTTGATACAAATGGGTGAGTGCCTGTCTTCATAACGATGAAGTTGCCTTTCTTCATCGATTTGAGTTCGTCTGCGGTCATGAGCGGTCTTTCGGTCATTTGTAGGCTCTGCGAGGGATCGTTTTTGCTTCTTGAGACCGAGCCTGTCATAACAGTCCGAGTGCCGAGGGATTTGGAGATTTCATCAGCCGTTCCGGAGGTCGGCGCAAAACCGCCTGCAATAGTTACCTGACAGTTATCCTTGATAATATCTGCACCTTCGTTTCCGTAATTCTTTTCAAGCTGCTTATATGACTGAATAATGCTGACAAGCGACAGCTTTCGGGAACGGGATGCAGAGTACATCATCTCGGCGGAACTGATGGCCGGCAAAGTTCCAAACTCGTCCATGTAGAACATTACACGGTTTTTCAATGCACCGCCGTGTTCATCTGCAACGGTAAGTATTTCTCTGTATAACTGTTGGAGGAGCAGTGACACCATAAAGTAAGTTGCGGGATTTTCCTCGGGTAAAACAATAAAAATAGCACACTTGCTTGAGCAGAACTTTTCAGCATCAATCGCCGTATCAAAGCAAAGGATTTGTTCGAGTTCCGAATCAAGAAAAGCATTAAGGCGCGACATCGCAGTCGACATGATAGAAGCCATTGCTTGGTCGCTTGTGTTCAGTGCGGCACCGGCAAACCATCGCGTTTTATGTTCGGGCGGCAGTTTTTCTATAAGGAGTTGGAATTGGTTCTTTCCCTTCACACCGCTTGGTGCAAGCAAATCCTGTATCAGTTTAAATACAGACACAATATGCCTCTGCTCGGGCGGCGCAAACTCGGCAATCAACAGAATGACCGCAGTCATCAGACCTTCGGCCGCATCATAAAAGAATGCGTTTTGGCCGTAGGATGCCGCATCACCATCACTGAATATCAGAGTCTTAGCAATTATTTTTGCGTATTTTTCGGCTTTTGCTTTCAGCGCTATGTTTTCGGGATGGGATTTATACTCGTCCATATACTTGTTTACGAGATGCAAAAGATTATTGCCGTCCGATTTTGTCGGGTTGCGCAGATCGATAATAGCGACATCGTAACCGTAGTACTGCTTTGCTATTTTTCCGTAATTACGATACAGGTCACCCTTTGTATCGGTTGTTAAAAACGACATACCCGCGGCACAGGCGTATTCCAAATTGGGGTAAAGCCAGAAAGCGGTTTTACCGCAGCCTGCCGCACCGATCATAAGAGTATGCACATCGTCATCATCAACCATTGCATAATCAATGCCGTTCTTTTTCTTTACTCCTAATATCACTCCCTGCGGCAAATTAAGGTTTTCCTGCTTAGCTTTCTTTCTCCAAACTTTCGGCTCATACGGAATGTATTTATAGGTTCGTCTCAGTTCAGAGTTTGTTGAGAACCGTGCAGTACCATGCTGCCCGTCTCCGACGGTTTTGGATTTGATACTGTTAAGATTATAGATGTGGGAAGCGAGAGTAACGCCGCCGATAACGGCGAACATAATTGTTGCCACAATAATCAGTATGATTGTTCCGTCCACGCTTGTTCACCTTCCTTCTGCATAATTAAATCCTCGTTCCAATCCTTTTTTGCCGGTACGAGGATTTCTGATTTATAGCCTTGCGCAAACAGTTTATCCGATATTCTCTTTGCTGCTGATTGACCTGCGGTATCACTGTCAAAGCACAAATACACCTCTGTTAAATTCGGATTGTCTTTAAGGCATTGAAAAAGCACCCTGTCCGTCACGGAGCAGGATGCCGCATAAGTATTTTGCTGCCAGCCGTTCGGGTTCATCGTAATGTAAGACAGCATATCAATCGGGGCTTCAAAAAGAAAGACTCTGTTACTCATACCGTTCCAGTGAAAACTGTACTCCGGAAGACTTCCGTCTGCGTTTCCTTTGTAGGTACTTTGTGAGCCTGTCCCGCGCTTGTGCGCATGACGCGCTACTCCGTTAGTATCATAGCCGACGAATACAGCGTTATGATGGGGGAGCGATTCGTATATCATTTGCTTACGGGCAAATGCATTTATAACATCCCTGCTGATTCCTCTGCGAGAGAGAAGGTAAGCATATACTCTGCGCATATTATCGTTTTTCTCTGGCAGGCTAAATGCTTTTTCTTTTTGCTCGATGGGCGGTGCCGCAGTCAGAGTCCCGCCGTAGCCGTTAAGCAGATATTCCATTGCTTCGGGATAATTCTTATTATAGAATTTGCGGACAAAGTCTATAGCATCGCCGCCAACTTCCTCATACTGGTGATACCACAGGTTTCCCCGAATCGTTACCTTCTCAGGCCCGTCGCGCCATTGATATTCTTTGCCTGACCGTTTCAGTCGTTCACCTTGCCGTTCCAATAAATCTACAATATCGGTTGTCCTTGCACGATCCTTTTGTTCCTGTGTGTAGTGAATATAGTTTGCCATAGCAACTCCTTTCCTTAATTATCAGCCCATTTTTTGACCTTGAGCCATTTTCTTTTCCTCAATCTTTCGCATGAGTTTGCGGTCAATGGTACGGCTGTTTGTATTCCTTTTTTCTGCATCATCACGGATGATTTGCGAAAGCCTCGCCAAGAGACGCATAGACGCCAATACCGTTGCCGAACTACTGTGCGTGTACGGATGGTAGTTATCAAGAATATGTTGAGCATACTCGTTTCCTTTGCTTGCGGAGGAGGTCAGTAACTGTACAGCGAGTTCGTAATCCTTATCAACTCTCTGACCGTAGAGGTACATCTTTCCGAGTTGATACTCTGCCCATTGGTTTCCCCGTTTTGCTGCTTCTGAGAGCAATCGGACGGCATAGTAAATATCGCTGTATTTCGCCGTGCCTTGAAGATGCATCTTTGCAAGCGAGTACATCGCGTATGCATTGCCCTGGCGTACTGACTTTTCAAACATTCTTTGTGCAGTCACATAATTTGCCGACACATCCTCGCCTTTAAGATAGATTTTTCCAAGCTGATACTGTGCATAGGGATTGTCCTTTGCGTCCGCTTTCCAAAACCATCGGAGTGCTTCACCAACATTTTTCTCAATCACTTCACCCTGTAAGTACAGTTTCCCGAGCCGATACATTGCAACATCAAATCCCTGCATTGCAGAAAGAGTCAACAGCCGAACACCTTCTTCGGGATTGAAATCCTCGGAGTCAATATCCAATAGTTCACGCCCCATTATATATTGGCAATGCATATCGTTGGGGTCAGTCCACGGATTTCTCTTGGAGGTAGTTTCACTTGTATAGGTCGTTGTTTCCTCGGGAGTTTCCGTTTCCTGCTGCATATCTTCCTCAAAGGTGATTCTGTTGTGCAGGATGTTGAGCGCTTCCTGGATAACCGCATTTTTAATAGAGGTGAACTCTTTGTTTGCGGATAGCGAGATGCGTTTTGGCATCGTATCCTGATAGGTGCGAAAAACATTTTCTTTCTGCTCGTACCATAGATTATATAATTCTGCAATTCGAGCATCCTTGGCGAGTTCATCGATGACACCGTTAATCAGATTCTTTGCCGCCTTGGGCATATAACCATAGACCGTCTTACCCTTGTAATTTTCAAGCGTCTTTGACAGTTCCCGAAGCATCGTCACAACAGTTTCGTTTTCATATGCGCTGTTATTGATCTGCTGAACAATTTCCGCAATTTTATCTCTGCCTGTCCTGCGCAGTTCATTCCTGTGTGCGGTCATGTCCTGGTATGTGTGGTAGAGGTCGTTTTTGAAAATCTCTCGGGCAAAGTCTGACTTGAATGTTTGTAATGCCTGCTCGGTCATATACGGTTCTTTCCCTACCGAGTATGAAATCAAGTGAATATGCGGATGGCTGCCCTCATTATGAAATGCAGCATACCAACGCAGGTCTCCGAGAGGAATGCCCATAGCTTTTGCCAACTTGTTTGCCTGACCTCGAAGCAGGTCACGCCATGCCTTTGCGTTATCATAACCAAGTTTCTGTGCGTCCTCTCTGCGAAGAGACATGATAGTTGTCCATACCGCACCTTCGTGTTCCGCAACCTCTTTTGATACGGCAGAAAGATCTATCTGTCTGTCCGTTTGCGAAAACAAACCGTGAGCGCCTTGTTTCTCAACTCTCGGCCGCATAGCAATGTACCCGACATAGTTTTCTTTCTTACCGATGAGGTCGAGATTTTCTTCGATGGTTCTGCTTATAAATTCTGAGGCTGTACTTTTTGTTTGAGCATTGATATAGTCCTGGTACTCAAAACTGTTCACCGCATCGGGAAAGTCCTCGGTAAGCTGCTTGATAAGACGCTGTTGTTCCGTTGTCGCAGATTGATGTTTCCATGATTCATCGCATTTTTCCACGCCTTCTCGAGTAGCAATATATTTTACAAGATTCGTACCGTGTTTTGCAGAACCTGATTTTATATATCTCCATTTCAAAATAAATCTCGCCATCGTTATTTACCTTTCTGATAGCGGACAGCGTCATCAAATGAAATTTTGCCGTTGAGTCTCCTGACTTCATTGACACACTTTCCTCTGAGCCGGGAAAGCGTATCTTCATCCACACGGAAGTTTGCGGCCGATACATGCATCGTCATTGCAAGTTCTACAGCATACTTAAACAGCAAAGATGCCATTCTGTTTTCGAATGAGTCAAGCGATCCTTGGATTGTACTGACGATGGCCTCCGGAAAGTATTCACGGCAGTCCTCTGCGCATACATATCCGGCATAAAATAAAACTGCCTTTTCTATGAACTCTGATTTGCTTCGGCAGTTATCCAAACGATACAAGCGTTCCACCTTTTCCAGTGTGGTAGGGTATGCCCACAGAGCAAATTTCTTTTTTGTTTCGTCCATTTTTTATCATCTCCTTCTGTTGAAAAAACCGCATAAAATAAGGCTTTTTCGGCAAAGGAGGTTGCGCATACATTTTATGCGCAACCTCCTTTTTTGAGCCATCAACGCCGATATGTTTTCTTGTACAATGGGGCATATTTGCAATTCCGACCCCGAAGTCTTGAAAATGCGTTTATTGCAACCCCGATGGTAAAAGTGCGAAAAGCCCTTTAACGGTCGGCTCTGCCGTCCGATGTGAACCGAGTCGGGGAGCATTGCAACCCCGGCTCTTATTCCTGCAAGTAAAATCGGACGGCTGAACCGCCGATTTTCCGCATTGCGCAGTCACCTCCTGAAAGCCGTTATTTCGCCTGTTTTGTTGTGATGGGGGACTCGGTCGGGGATTGCAACCATTTTGCCTCACAGGGCGACACAGAGGCAGACACGGCGGTTACATCTTCATATCAGATACCGTAATATCATTTGATGGTTCTTCCGAAAAATCAAGTTCTTTTCCGTCAAGGGTGTTATTGAATATTTCACGACGCCCTTCCTCGCTTCGGTAATCGGAGCGGAATGCTTTATAAGCCGCAACGGAAAAATCATGCAGAGAGTAGGTTTGCCATTCGTTATCCGTGCCGTCGTAAATACTGACCCGCCCTTCGTCCAAATCAAATTCGAGTAGTGCAGTGACTCGGTCATCCGCATGGATATCCGCACAGACCTTGCCGAAGTATTCAAGGCTGACGGGATTCGTTTCAATAAAAGCGGCAGCAAAGGTTTCAGGGGCGTCGGATAACTCGCCGCGCTCATAGAGGCGGTATCGATACGCAGCCTGCATCGGAGAGAGGAAGTAGTCGCTTGTGAAGTGACAGTCATCGTCGTTTTCACGGATATGGTAGACCGCAAAGCGTCGGGCCGCTTCCAGCCGCGCCTGCTCTGCGGCGTCCTCTCTTTCAATCCTTGCCTCGATGGAGGCACGCTGCTCATCGGGAACATATTCCTGATACAATGTGTCGAACGCCTCGGCCAATTTATCTTCGACCGTTTCGGCGGTCTGATTGCCGAGGGTGTCTGACAAAGCTCGTACACGGTATTCGTTAAGGTACAGGGTAATATCAATGTCGTTCATTGGCACTTACCTCGCTTACTTCCGTATGCTCGGTTTTCGGGGGCTTAGGCTTTCTTGCTTTCGGCACGGCAGAGGAAGAAACAGTACCGGATTTCATGTCGATAAAATCACGCACACCTGCAGGCACGGTTTTGCTGTAGAGTGTGTCGAGCGCTTTTTCAAGTTCCGTTTCGACGCTCGTACCTTTCTGTGAAAGATAAAGGACAAGGGCTGAAGCCTTGTCCTCGTCAAATGAAATATTGAAGGTTGTCTTTTTCATATTGTGCTTTCCTTTCTGTTACATAATCAGTTCGGGATCAAAGCCGTCTCGCCGCCAATCCTCCCGATCTGAATTGCATCCGCGCATATTGATTTCCGCGTAATCGTTAAGGCCATAGAAGTTCGTGCCGTCAGTACAACAGTTTTGAAAACTGCCGTGTTCCATATTGCATTCAATTATTACGGCATTGCTTAAATCGCTGTGGGTATAAACGCCGCCCGACATCTTGCACCCTGAAAATACCGTGTTCTTGAATTCGCATTCCTCGGCGGTGACATCTTCGAGGTTACAGTTTTCAAACCGCGTGTCATTGGCAACGGAAAAATTGAGTTCCGCGCCTCGCAGGTCAGTGTTCGCAAACCTCGCGTTATCCATAGCAACATTCATCATGTTTTTATGCGCAAGGTTTAGTCCCTGCACAAAACAGTTAGAAAAATCAGCCTGTATACCACCTGCATCGTTAAGCCATAAGGTGTGCTTGGCAAGCATGACATCCGCTTCTTCCTGCGTCAGTGTTCGGCGTGAATCAGTCTGCTGTATATATTCATCTTTTACAGTGCAGAGCATATAGCCACCATCGAAATCAACGCTTTCAATTTCCGGTCTGTCTTTCAGTGCTACATACATCAATTCCTCGCTGAATCCTGCACCTCTAAACTTGTTTCGTAATTCATCGGTATTGATGCTGTATTTTTTATTACTACAATCGATTGCTTCTCGAACTATACGGTCTGCCATTATTGCAGTTTCACGCACAGCGTTTTCAAGGCTCGGATACTGAACAGCGATAGCAAGCTGTTTGGCGTTAGGAATATGGGCGGTGTATCGGGCGTAGTCATAACCCTCTGTGTCAATGATAAAGCCGTCTTTATGTCCTTCTCTTATGAGCAGCAGGCACGGTATACCGTCGGGTAAATACTCATGCTTCTCGGCGTTAAACTCTCGGAGAAAATCATAGTATCCAAGAGGATTGGAAACGAATTCGGTAAATTCAGAAGGCGTCAGTTTTACTACTTTTTCAATCTGACACAGAGGCAGATTGAAATCCGTTTGTTTGCACTTTAAGTCTGCTTTTATAACCATGGGCATTCTCCTTTACATAGACAGAGCCTGCGTTTCGTCCTCATCGGAGGATTCGTTCGCAGGCTCATGGTTGTGTTCGGTTTCGTGGTCATCGTAGAGGTTACAGCCGAGGACGGAGAGCAGACTCAGCGGATCGCCCTGACACTGTGGGCAATATCTCAGATGGCAAGTCATTTCGATGGCATCCTCGGTCATGATGAGTTCGTTGATTTCCTCTCTCTGCCGTAATTCTTCTTCGATCAGTTTTCCGTTTTCATTGCTGTCGGTAACCTCTGCGCCGAAGTGGTGATACAGCTCGTCATAGGAAACCGACCAATAACAGTTATCGGAATTGTCGCAGCACTGCCGAACGGCATAGTCGGCAAGCTGCCTGATTTTACTTTTATCCATATAGACCGTTCCTTTCATTGTGATTTGGTATTCTCCCTATAGGTGATATACGGTATCTTGAGCCAATGCGTCCATCCTGACTGTGCAAGGGGCGTCATAATAACACCCAACTCCGTGTTGGCGGCATGAATCGTTTGCCCGTCGCCGACATAGATGCCGATGTGACCGTCCATCCATACGGCGATGCCGGGGATGTCGGGCATTGTATCAATCGTGCCCTTTTCAGTCGCCATGTCGAGCATGGGGTCGGAGCCGGTATCCCGAACACCGTTGGAGCGATATTCAATCTGTCCGGTGTCACAATTAAACCATGCGTAGCCTTTTATAAGCCCGATGCAATCGGCGGTGCGGCCGCCGAGCCAATGCTGACGGATAAATTCCTCGTTTTCGCCGACCTGTTCCGGGAACTGCGATATTTTTGTCGTGAGTATGGATTCGTTCAGCACCTCACCGTATGTCCCGTATACATAGCCCCACCCGTGGGACAGCGCCTGCTTTGCCCATTCCGCAAGATCAACATTGTTTTTTGTTTCGGGGTCGACGAATTTTGAAACATTGATTGCCTTTGCTCGGATGGAATTCATTATTTTACTGTAGTCCTCAGTTTTCAGTTCCGTTCCGAATGCGGCGTTGACGGCGGCGATGAGCTGCTCGTCGCTCTGTCCCTCATCGAAGCACCCGACGAGCTTATCCACAAAGTCATCCGCTTTGGCATAGTCATATAAGGCGAGGGTGTACAGCACCTGTGCCTCTTTTGTCCTTTCTGCTGTAAATCCATTTTCGGTCATGGCAGACTCGATAGCGTTCATCATATCCTCGACCGTCTGCAGCTTGGCTTTTTCCTCATCGGACATTTCCTCCATCACGATATCCTGCAAGCGGTCGGTGTCGATATCAATATCGCCGCTGAAAATAGAGAGTATTGCCACCATCGGCATCATAATGATGATAATAATGCCGAGGATAATACCGAGCACGACACGCCGCAGTTTTTTGTTGGTGAGAACAGCGACGGCTATCTTTTTGAGAGCCGCCGCAACGGTTGCGCTCATAGGCGTTCACATCCTTTCTTGCGAAAATCAGCGCCCACCGGCTTTCCCGAAGATGGCCGCTTTGTATTCGGGTGCAATGACTTGGAGCAGATACCGTTCGTTGCCGCAGCGGTAGAGACAAGTGCCTCGTTCGGGATACTTGATGAGTTCAAATTCACTCGGCTCAACTTGCAGTGCGTCCATATACTCCTTGGGATTGATCTGCCCGGCGTTGAACAGGAACTGGTGTGTGGGAATGGAAAACAGCGGCTTTGTAAATTCTCGAATAGACGGAATCAAAAAATCCTCGATATTCTGACTTGCCAGAATAACCGAGGAGTCCTTTTTGCGCACACGCTTCATACAATTTCTCAAATATTCGATTGTAGTCATATTCGAGAGGAAGAGGTACAGCTCGTCCACCGATGCCGCCGTGCTGCCTTTGCCGAGCAGTTCGTTGCTCATATAGGACAGGATATTGAACAGCATACAGTCCTTGAGTCGCCGGTTGGTATCCATAAGACCTTTTACGCCGAATACGAGAAAGTTGGAGTCGGTAATGTTGGTGTGTCCGTTGAAATATTTGCTTTCCGAGCCGACGCACATGGAGTGGATGCCGAGGCAGACCTCTTGGAGCGTTTCCTCGGTGTAGAGGTATTTGCGTTTTTTGTCATAGCCCATAAACTCTTCCTCGCACAGCTTATAGAAATCCTCCATAACGGGAAAGTCCGAGGGCTTTTTCATGCTGTAATCCGTGCTGTCGGTAATGCCGAATCGGGCATACAGCTTAGAAAGCAGGATTTCAATAGTGTCGATCTGCGAATCAGTAAAATCCTTGTAACTGCGAAAAAAATCCTTCAGAAAGGCAATGTGCTGACTGAGCCTTGTGACCTTTTTGAAGGCTTCGGGCGTGTTGGCGTCGATATCCTCCACGCTGTCTGTCCACGCCTTGGGTTCAAGCGGATTGATGGTGTACTCGCCCGACATAAAATCGATATAGCAGCCGCCGAGTGCTTCGCACAGATCCTCATATTCCGATTCGGGATCGAGACAGATGATTCTCTTGCCCGACTCACGAATGTTGGTGAGGATGAGTTTCAGAAGATAACTCTTGCCTTGACCGCTGTTGCCGAGAATGAGGATATTGCTTGTAGTCTTGTCCTCGGCTCTGCGGTCGAAGTCCACAAGGATGTTTGTACCGTATTTATCACGCCCGATATATGAGCCATGGGGGTCTGTCTTGCCGGAAAAGTTGAAGGGGTACATATTTGCGACCGAGGACGCAGGCAGCACTCGTTCATACTGTGCGCCGAACTGATTTGCGCCCACGGGCAGAACAGAGAGAAAGCCCTCTTTCTGCCGCAAGGTGAGCCTGTCGACGGAAATCTTGGAGCGCGTGAGTTCCATAGCGATGTCGCTCTGCAATTCCTTGAGTTTCTCCATGCTCCTGGCTTTCAGTTCGATGAACACCGACACATGGAGTAGCGGCTCTTTGTTCTTTCGGAGGTTGGCGAGAAGTTCGATAACATCCTGCAAATTGCCCTCGGCTTCAATGGTTTCGCTTACATCGTTGCCGCCGCTTTTCAGCCGATTGCGCCGGGTAGCGTTTTGAATGATTTTACGCTGTTCCATAGATTCCACCAAACGGTGATAAATGCGCAGGGTCACGTCGTTGCGGTCGGCGAGCTGCGAGAGGATTGCCTGTTCCTCGGTGGACGGCGGATATTCCCGAATCGCCCACACACAGCGGTAGCTGTCACCCACGATATAATGGTCGGATAAAAATTTTATAGTGCCGGGCAGGATCATGTCGAAGAAGTCCTTGGTGCGGATCTCCTCTGCCTGCTCCGGCGTCAATACTTTCGGTTTTCTTTTGAGCATAATATTTTCCTTTCTGCCGTTTAGCTTTCTGCGGCGATAATGAGCAGCCTGCCGATCTTGCCCGATCCGTAGCAGGTGGAGAGGATGAGTTGTCTGCCGTCCTCGACGGCAATGCGGTCATACCAAGCGTCCGAGGTGTTTGTTTTCAGCGCCTCGGTTACGATAAAGGTTTGTACTCCGTCTGCGGTTTCAAATTTTACGGTCCGGTGTGCATTCAGAAAATCTCTGTCCATATACCTTTTGAGGTCGGAGAACATTGTACCGTTTCGCATATTGTGACCGTAAATAATGAGGTTGGAACTTTGGAGGTCGCACCGTCCGTCAAGGAACGGCACACCGCTTTGGCTGTACTTACCGTAGAAGTTTCGGCGGAGATATTTCTGCGGATCGGACGGTGTGTGCATTACGGGATAACAGATGTTTGTGCCGTCAATAGAGAGCCACCCGATGCAGTCACTGTTTTCTGCAATGAGCGCCTGTATATCGTGTTCCGCCGCAGGCCGCTCGGTCGGCTCGGCGCTCGTTTCTGTTTCTGCGTCCGTAACGGATTCTGTCGGAGCTTCGGTCATCGGCAGTTCGGCAATTTCCGCAACGGCGGCGAAGTCATCTTTTTCTTTCTGCTGTTCGTTTAACTCAGAATAGATATTTACACCTGACAGCACGGCAGTCGCCGACAGCAGAAGACAGAAAAATATGAGGGCGGGTTTATTCCTCGTCCTCATCATCTGTCACCTCATAGAACTGTTCGCCGTCAATATCGGGGATTGCTTCGCCTTGCAAACTCGAATCAAAATAAAGTGCAAGGATTCGTTTGATTTCCGGCTTTTTAAGACGGTGCACCTCAAAGCCCTCACCGGCGATTTTGCTCTCAATGCGGTTTGCGGTTTCAAAGGTCTGTTTTTCTTTCTGTCCTTTGAGCCTTGCGACAAAGAAAAACTGACGGGCGGTCGCCATTTCTACCTGTATGGTGTCGAGAAATTCAATGTCCTTTTTGATGAGTTTCCTGACTTTTGCGTTTTCCTCGATCTCAAGGCGTTCGACCAAATAGGCTTTGTTGTCGTCGAAGCATTCGGATGAGTCGGTGCAGACGATTTCAATGTCGGGCAGCGCCGACAGTAGCATCATCAGATGGCGTATCTTTATCTCAATGTTGGTGTGGGAGAGAACCGAGATATTGGTGGGCGACACGAGGTAAAAGATCAGTTCTCCCTTGTTGGTAGAAAGGCCGTATTTCGTGAAGGTCCTGATGCCGAGCAGTTCCTGCACCGAACGGCCTTTTTTCTTTTTCTGCTGTTTCATTATCATCATCTCCATTCAAAATATTGCTGCGTGGATATTAAATACCGCACGGCGTAACGCATGAAATCCATTACGGTGGTGTCATCCATGCGGATCGTTAAAAAACCGTAGCATAAAACAGCTACGGCCGGCATAAAGATGTGCAGCTGCACAAGTGCGAGAACCGACAACAGTGCGGCTACCGCCAAAATTACAAAGTCCCGCAAGCTCCAAAGCCACAGATTGGCTGTGGCTTTTAAGTTCTGCGGATAGATATATTGTGTCATTGCGTCATTCCTCCGATTTCTATGCCGCCGATGTCCTCGCAGAATTCCTTGGGCGTCTGTCCGTATTCCTCACGGAGCTTCTCGGCGATCATATCCTTGATGAGCTGTGACTCCGCAACGGTCGGTACATATTCGCCTTCCTCGCAGGAATCGGCGGTCGTGACGGTAAATTCAAGCCGGAGCGTGTCGGCGAACGGGTCGTACTTGGCATATAGATTCAGCCACTTATCATCGTCCGCTGCCGTGTTCGTTCCAAATTTCTTGTCCACATCAAACCATGTTTCGAGATAACAGGTGATCTGATGCCCGATGTCGCAGTCCACCTCCATATCTCGGTCGACTGCAAGCATATCCATTGTGAATTCCGGCGTATCCATTTTAGTTATAATGGAGGTCGGGCGGTATTCGGCGTCGGCGTTGTGTCTGCCGAGCTGCTCACGGATATGCTCTGCAAGCTGTTCAGAGAGGAAATTACCGCACACTGCTTTTGTCTGTTCGTGGATAATACCGAGATATTTCAGCCCGACCTTGTAACGAGACAGGAGCTTGTCATAGGTCATGTTCTCGTTTAATGACGGCTCGAATATACCGTAATCGCCGTACCAATTTGCATATCGCTCGTTTGGCGGAATATCTGCCGCTTCCTCATAAGAGGCAATGATTTCGAATGCGTCCGGACCGTATTTTTGCAAAAATCTGTTTGCCTGCATATAGTTTTTCATACTGCACCTCCTTATTTGCCTGCGACCTTGGCCACCGTGCGCGTAAGGTTGACGGCAGTGGTCGTGGCGTGTACAACACTCATCATGTTGACCTTAACGCTTGAATCAAGCCCAAACTGCTGCGCAATCCGCGGCACTTCATTTGCCGCAAGCATGATGCCGAGTCCGAGGAGCATATTGTCGGGGAAAGTAATCAGCCCCAGGAACAACAGCGTTGTCTGCAAAAATGCCGTCAAGCACAGTGCGGCAATTTGTTTCATCCACTGATTGAAGCCGTCCGCATATCCTCTCGGCACGGAAAACATATACAGTGAACCGACCGCCATCTGAATGAGCAAAATCCCGCCGCGCTTGATATTGGCAAAAAACATCTTAATTACGCAATAGGCAAAGGCAATCATGCACAGCAGATTCAGCAGGCTGAATGTTGTACCGATGCTTGGCGAGAACAGTCTGACAAGCGCGTTCAGTCCGACATCCGCAAGGCTTGAATTGATGCCCGACGATGCAATGCCGATCAAATCGTGCGAAAAGGTGTTTTGCAGACTGATGCAGAATTTATACAGTTCAATCGGCACAACACCGATGAGGGAGCAGGCAAAAAAGCCTTTCAAAATGTTCAGCGCAGTCGTTTTAATGTTTGCTCTACCGCACTGATACTCGATGGCGACATCGAATACGGCGACAACCGTGCCGGCGACGAACAGCCCCCAACCGAACAGCGTAAACAGCTTGACGGTCGCCTGCACCCATTCGAGGTCAAAGACCTCCGCACTCATATTGCCGATCATTTCGAAGCAGTCGGCAATCGCCCCGTAAATAATCTCGTATATCCAACGGAGCATGGCGTTCCAGATAGCATTGGCAATACCGCTTTCCACTACATCTATTGCGTTTCCGATGGCGTCGCCGATGCCTGAGATTATATCACCTAACCAGTCAAAGATAAGTCATCACCTCCGTTCCGTATCCGGCTGTATCAGATAATGGACCAGATATACAGTGGTGCGGTCAGCGTAAAAATAAGGCAGGCAAACAGGATGCAGGGAGCTGCGAACTCAAACTGTCCGTGCTTTCTGTAGTCGAAGTACGCCGTCCCGATTTTTACGAAAAAAAGAATGGCGAGGATCATGTCACACACCGGAAACACCACATTATTGACGACAGTCTGAATCTGTCCCTTGGCAGCGTTCCAAGTGCTTTCGATTGCGCCTGCCACATCTCCGGCCGCAAATGCGGTCATGGAGAATGCCGTCGTAAGGACGGCCACGAGCAGAAAGGAGAAAAGGATTTTCATGGGTTTCTTTTTCATAGGGTTTTACCTCCTAACACATTTTGAATTTCTTTTTCGGTTATATATCGGATGCGGATATTGAGGCTTTTGCCAAACTGCAGCTCTGCTTTCATGCCGTCCGTGACGGTATCTCCGAATACCCACACCTCATCGCAGAGCCACAGAAGCGACATTCCCGCTGCCAAGCCGATTTCCCGATCTTTGGGGGCATTATCGTCGAGGCACAGAGCATAGAAATGCGGCACGACCGGAGCCGTGCCGCACCTCAGTGCGTATGCGGTATATGTCTTAACCTTTTTGAGATTTTCCTCAATATTCTCACCGAGGGGAGCGCAGACATACACCCGTTTCATCATTCATCCTCGTCCTTTTTGCGCTTGCAATACATAATAATGCAGGCAATCACGCCGCCGAGGGCAACACTGCCAAGTCCGATCCAAAAGCCGAGGTTGGAGTTGTCGCCAGTCTGCGGAATATCCGGCTTGGGCGGGGTGAGAGTCACGGTCTGACCGCCGTCCTCAATGTCGGCATGAGCGGCAAGTTCAACGCCGTCACGGTATAGCGTTTCAAAAACGACAAGGTCAGTCTGCTTGGTGATTTTACTGCCGCCAAAGGTGAAGCGGACGGTGACCTCGCCGCAGCTTTCCTCCGGTGTAAAGGTGACTTCGGAGGTCAACTCCTTGCCATCGACAAGGAATGCTTTGCCTGTGGCTATGTCCATAAGGATGCCCTTAATGGTGTATGCCTTGCCGGGAATAAGGTGCTTATACGAAACGGTATCCTCAATGGTGATATCGCCCTCGGCAGTGGCAGTCTTTTCGCCGTTCACTGTTGCCTTTGTTCCGATTTCGGGGGTGCGGTCATTGACGACCGTAATGCCGACGGTCTGTCCGTTTTCGCTGATGCGGACGGGATAGATTTCGTCATTGGAGAGGTAACCGTCGGCGGGCTGCAACTCCTTAATAAGCCAATTGCCGTAGGGAACATTTTCAAAGAGGAAAGTGCCGTCCTCGCCGGATACGGCGGTAATGAGTGCGTTCTCGGCAGTAAACTCGGTTTCGGCACTGCGGAAAAGTCCGAACTTTGCGCCAACGATGGGCTTCTCGGTTTCACGGTCAATTTTCAGTCCTTTGACCGATCCGTAGAGGATATCGTTTTTGATGGCTTCGCCGCCGTTTGCTTTGATCTCCACGAGGGCGGTATCCTGTCCGGCGTAGTCGAAGGTCACGGGATATTTTTCGTCCGAGAGGATATAATGGCTGTCGGTCGCAATTTCCTTTACATACAGTTTTGCGCCTACGGGAATGTCCGTCACAAAGGTGATATTGCCGTTTTCGTCGCAATTGGCGATTTCAAGCAGGCCGTCCTTCGGGACGAAAGAGCCGTCTGCGGCAAACAGATCCTCGGCAGCGTACAGCCCGAACTGCACCGAGAGGATTTCTCCGTTATCTCCGATGTCAAAGGTTTCATCCCTGCCGAGGATTTTGGCAAGGGACAGAGCTGCCTTTTGGCGCTCATTGTAGAACTCGGCGGCGGTTTCGGTGACCTCAACGGTTTCGCCCGCATAGGTCAGTTCAACGGTTTTGGGCGTGCCGTTCAGCACCATGCCATAGGGTGCTTTTGTTTCTCTGACTGTATATTTTCCGAGGTACAGCGCCTTGCTTTCCGCCACACTGTTTTCATCGGTGATTACAGTATCAACAACCATATCCTTGGCGTAGCGCAGAGTGCCATCAGGCGTAATAATATCCTCGGCGGCGGTGATTTCATAGGTTGCACCTGCGAGGTTTTTATCCGCAAACACAAGGCTGTATACGCTATCCGTTTCCACAGCGGAGAAGAAAATCTCGCCGCTTTTGGAAATGCGGATGATGCCTTTCTGCGGCATATTGAACTTCTCGACCGTAACAATGGTTTTCTCGCCGTCCACCTTGAATGCGATGGGAGCAGAGTCGAGAACATATCCGTAAGCCGTACACTGCTCGATGATCTCATAATTGCCGTAAGGCAGTTTTTCGGGCATCATGAGCTTGCCCGTGACATCGGTATAATAGGTGTCAATGTCCGTAGGCGTCGGGTAATTGATATGCTGCACGATATATTCGCCCGTATCGGTATTGCGCACCTTGAAACCGATGCCCGCCGCAGGAATGATTTTACCTGTTTCGGCGTCCTTTTTAACGATTTCAATGATTGCCTCATAGGGCGCGTTGTTGATGAGAAAACGGTATACCTGTCCGTCCTCGCTGACGAAGACGGTAAACGGCGCAAGAAGCTCTTTGCCGTCCCAGCCCTTAATCTGCTTCACGGTATATTCGCCGTAAGGCAGATCCTTGGTTTCGGCAAAGCCGTTTTCATCACATACAAGGATATCTCTTTCGGTTTCCCCGGCGTTTTCATAGCTGCCCGCCGCTTTCAGATACACTTCAAACTCTGCGCCGACCTCCGGTGTTTCAATTTTGGTAGCGCCGTCATCGCAGTGTTTGATGATATCAACCTTGCCCTTGATAATATCCTCATAGGAGTCGAGAGGCTTGGCAATGTTGTATTCCACGGTATACAACTTGGCTTCCGCGCCAATGTGCAGACTCTCGGTATTGATTAGATACCCCTCGGAGGGGCTGATCTCACGAATCGTCCAATCGTCGCCGCAGATATAATACTTAGTCACAAACTGACCGTTTGCGTCGGTGGTGTAGGTGTCGATGAGCTGATTGCCTTTATAGATGCCGTACTTTGCGCCTGCGAGAGATGCGTCGCCTTGCGGCAGACCGGTTCTGCGGTCACTCTTGGTTACGGTGACATTGAATTTCTTTAGGTCATTGTCAAAGGATTTCTCCGTAACCTTGTTCCATTCAACAGCGGCGGTCTGCTTGTAGGGTACGACATAGCGAGTCGGAGTGTCGACTTCTTCGAGGGTATATCCCGTGCCGATAAGCACATCCTTGAATGTTGCTATGCCGTTTTCATCGGTTACGGCAAACTCATTGACCTCAATGCCGGAGAGCGATGTGCCGGACAGTCGGAATTTCATTCCTTCGACCAAGCCGTCCTCGGCAGTCTTTTTGACCGTGAGGTCGCCGCGGCGGAGCGTATTGCTGAAGGTGACTGTGGTAACCTGACCGCTGACAACGGTGATGCGGCGAACTTCCTGTGGTTCATACTGTGCATACTCAGTTTCGGTAACGGTATACGCACCGGGTTTGAGGTTGTCCAACTGAAACACACCGCCGTTTGCGGTTTTAACAGTCTTGTCGATGCCGTTGCCCTGAATGCGGAAGGTAATACCGTCCACCTTGCCGTCCTCACTTACCTTGACGATCTTGGCGCCGCCGTAAGAAACCATCAAATTGATATATCCCTTGACGGGGTCGTCAACCTGTTGACCGAAAGTGACCGTGTCCTGATTTCCGCCACCCGGCTGATATGCACCGTCAGACCAAATAATAAGCCCTCGGCGCTGTGAGGATTTCTTTTCCGCAGTAAGAGTAACCTTGTCTGTCGGTGCGGAATTTGATGTTATGATGAGTTTGTTTCCGCTTACAACGCAGTTCATACCGGGGACAGAATAATTGAAATTACCGATAACTCCGTTATTATCGGTAAGCTCGGCGCAATAGCGGCTGCCGTCCCACGAAAGTTCTACTGTTTGCGCTTTGCCTGCTGTTCTTGAAAGAAAGCTCGGCATTTTTGTGTGCTGCTGAACAGCAGAAGCAATGGCGTTATAATAATTCATAATGCCTTTTCTCAGAGGATGATCTCCACGCACCTGTTCAAGAATGGCGTTATAACCGTTGGGTGTTACATGATTAAAGTATTCGTCGCGCTCTCCGACAACGGTTTCCCAAACAAGGAGCTGCGTTGCGAAAGCCTTTGACATTGTATCTGCATCCTCGGCATTCTGAGATTTCCAAGAGTCTGAGATTTGTCCGGTATATCCGTACTGCAAAATTCGTCCGAGAAACAGTTTAATGTCATCGGCTGAAATTGTACTGTTATACTCCTCCGGAAAATTGTCGAAGAAATCTTCGTCTTTCTGCGTAAATACCAATCCCGTATCAAGCGGTCTGCCGGGTTCAATGCAGTAACAAATATTACCCTTGTACGAATTCATTGTATAAAAGGTTGTATACCTTCCTTTATGACACATCCAACCGCCCATATAGTGCAGTTCATCATGCCCCCATGTTACGGTGCTGTAATTGGTGTCACCATTTCGGGGATACCCAATGACAATAGCTTTGCCTGTGGTACTCGCCGCTGATGCGGTTAATGCAACTCCGACAATGGCTGACAGACAGATAATAAGAGATAGAAGAAGCGAAATACTTCTTCTGAGAAAACTGTTCTTCAATGATTTTCACCCTTTCAGATAGTAAAAAACACACCGTTGTTAAACGATGCGTTCCGTTAGATTTATATTTTTAAGCGTAGCCTATAAACAGTCTGTAATTACCGCTTCCGTCCGGTTCTGCCCATACCCAAATATCCGTAAAGCCTTCGACATTTTTATATCTGTTCATTCGTGTCTTTATATCTCTTTCAAGATATTTTGAGTTCGGTCCGGCAATTATGGGGTTGTCCCAACAGGAGACTGCTTCGGGGTCTATCGCAAGACCTATGCTTTCAGCATATTTTCTTGCGAATTCAATCCAATAGTTTATATCAAACTGTGGGCTGGCAGGCTCCGGATTTGTAGTTTCGGTTGGTGTAGAATCGACAGACTTCGGAGTTTCGGCAGGCTTGCTTTCCGGCGGCTCAGTGACTTTAGGCGGTTCGGTCTGCTTTGGCGGTGCAGTCGGCGATTCAGTATCCGCAGGCTTAGCGGTTTCCGTTTTGCCGCTGTCGGCAGGGGCAGTGCTTTCAGCCTTTTCTTTTTCTGCCGTAGATTCGCCTGTCTTTATTTCGCTTTCCGCAGGTAGGCTGCTCTCGGCAGTCAGCTCGGAATTCATGTCCGTTGCCGTTATACTGCTTTCCGTGCTGACCGCACCGCTTTCGGTATTATCGGTTGCTTTATCTGCGGCGCATCCCGCAAGGCTCAGTGTGATCAGTCCTGCGAGGAGGGCTGCGAGCATTTTTTCTGTTCTCATGGACATCACCTCTATCTATAGAATACTGATAATCCGTGAAAAGTCCAGCATTTTTTATAAACTTCGAAAACAAGTTACATTGACTGCTCAAAAGCAGGTTCTTCATCTTCGTCAAGTTCTTCGGACTCAGGTTGCTGTTCAGCCTGCACTTGTTCCATTTTCTGCTCATAGGCATCAAGAACATATCCGTTGAGTGCTTCGCGGGATTCTTTTGTAATAGGGTGAAAGTCATCATAAAACTTTCCGTCCGTACCTTTATGTCCCGGATAGAGGACTTGAAGACCTTTTTCTCCGCCGTCATAAATTTTGATGCCGTGGACAGCAAAATGATTTCCGATGGTTACACTTGCGTTTGCCTTGATTTTGCTGTTTGCATCTGATGCAATTCTGTCAATGCGCGCAGTAATAAAGGGAACTTTATACTGTGTCTTCTCGTTTTCTGTCGCTGCGGTTTGCTTCTGATTATCTTTTGTGATTTGCTTTTTTGCTGCCATAATTCTTAACCTCCGTTTTTAATTTACATACTAAAAATAATGGTGCATCCTGTATCGGCATTTACTTCTTCCTGGCTGATTTGCTCGGGTTCTTTGAATCGATCCATATATAAGTCCACCTCACTATCAGTCAGACCTCTGAAATCTTCTTTGGTTGTTCCGCAAATAAAAAACGGTCCTGCAATAATTGAGGAACCGTCACCGATTCTGCGGTTGCCTTCCATTCCTATCAGTTTGCTTTCCTCATTGCAAATGATACAGGCTTCGTTATCGTCGGGATATACAACTTCTATATATCCGCCGACCGCCTTTTGCTCAGCTTCAAGGGTATGGGCAACCTCGGCAACATAGGGTGCTTTATTCGGTTCGACATACACCACTCTCATAAGATTGTCCGGCTTATGCGTTTTGGTCATATCAAACGGAACATCCCTGAAACCGATACTTTGACAGATACTTGCTTTTCCGTCTGCTACCACCACATCGGATACCGACAACGAATGACCTCTGAACAACGGATGTCCCACGGTATTGAATCGTCCGTAGATTTCTTCAAGTTCATTTTCATCGATTTCCGCATCAAATACTTCATCATAGATTGACGGATCGGGGGACTGACTATCGCTTAGAGACATAAACTTCATTCGGTTACTATCCCTTTCGGGATTTATTTGATAAATCTTTACCCGCATCTTATACTCCTTTCGCCGTGATATACAGTGATTTATGTTCTGCCAACAGACGCACTCTCTTTCTGCGCCCACAGTAAATTCAGATAAATTGTTGCACGGCGCTGCTGCTCCGGTGTGAGGCTGTCGATAAAGTCTTCAATGGGAATTGAGTTTTCTTCGTCAAAGCACTCGGGAGTACACCCACCGCACAATTTTTCTTTGCGGACTATAATGGTGTTTTTATCCTTTTCCTCGAAAGAAAGAATATCATTATAGCCGATTTTATTGCGGACTCGTATTTCATACGGAATTGTAATTCGTCCTCGTTTGCCGAGGACTCTGACAATCTTTCTATTCATCAATATCACTCTCCTTTAAGAATCAAATAAGCACCTGCCGCAACTGTGGCAGTAGTTCGGACACTCTGCACACTCTTTGTCGTTATCGGTCAAATCGCAGTTGCTGAGTTCATCTTCGAATTCGCTCTCATCGATAACTCTGACTTTAATTTTCCCGTCATCAAAATATGTCTCAAACAGGGTCTCCTCATCAATGGCAAGCGCGGCTGTCAATTTTTCCGGCAGTAAAATTGTGAATTCTGTTTTGTACTCCATTTCCTTCTCCTTAATAATCGTACTGATAATCGAAAAGCGATAATTGCTGAGCCTCTTTCATGATGCAATGATTGTTTTCTTCTGCCTGCTTTTTCAAATCATAATTACCAATGAGCAGTTCCTCGAACATTTCGCCCGGTTTTGTGCTTTGAAGCATATTGTGCAGTCGTTCTTTCACAAAAGTATCGAACCCGTATTTTTCAGCGAGACTGCAAATATACGGATCGTTATTGTAGGTAATAATGAATTTGCAATTACCCTCATACTTCTCATGAATGCCATACATAAATTCAAACAGCTTTGCGTGTTCGTCACTGCCGAAGTTGGCTTTCTGATAGTACTTTTCCGTACCCTTGTACGGAGGGTCAAGCAAAATAAAAGTGTCTTTGCCTGCAGCATAAGAAATGCAGTCCTTGTAGTCTCTGTGCATGATAACGGCATTTCTGAGTCTGCTGCAGGCGGTAACAAGTCTGCCAAAGCGTTTGGTCATGTCCTTTTTTGCAATGGCAAAGGTTTTTCCGGTGGATGAGAAGCTGAATATCTGATTTTCAAAGAAAGCGACAGCCTTCTCGATATCCGACCATTCGGCTTTTTCCACTGTGACCGAGGTTTCTGTCAAATCATCAAGAATATTCGGTACATCGGCGAGCATTGCCTTATTTATTCTGAATAGTTCTTCTGAATTGAAAGACAGATAAAGACGACCCAATAGGTAAGCAAGCTTCTCATTTTGCTGTAATACACGAAAGAATTTCACCAAATCGCCGTTGTAATCATTGATGATTTCTCTTTCAACGGGCTTTTTTCTCAGAAATACTTCAGCACTTCCCATACACGCTTCCACATAAGTCTTGTGGGGCGGCATGAAAGCGTCGATTGTTGTGTAAATACAGCCTTTGCTTCCTGTCCACGGCAGTGGACTTACAGAACCGGACAATAGAACCGACCTCCTTTCGGGAGGCAGTTGCGTTATAATACAAAAACAGACCGTTTTTGTGTTTACACACGCAAACGGCCTCAATTTCCTTTTTTTATTTAGTTTGTGTCCCGCACTGAGAGTTGTGCTTTTAATCTTTGTAGCTGTGCTTCATATCGGTTAATCCTATGAAGTTGGAAGCAGCAGAGGATAACAAAGGTAACAAGTCCGCCGAGTACCATTCCTATGAGGAAAAACAGCATTTCAATCATAGCGCATCTCCATTCCGGCATCCATATCCTCGCTGCAATCATCAACCGAGGTTATATTGACATATTCGCCTATAATACCGAGTGCCTCGTCATAACTTTGCGCGGTATCTGTAATGCGCCTGGTCATTTCCTTTGATTGCTCTGCAAGCCCATTATGCCGTAGTGTTTTTGCGGCAATCCCCATAAGGTTGAAGATGTTACCGTTCTGTCCGATAAGCGGGCAGTCGGGTTTCTTTGTTCCTGTAAGACTGAATCCGCCCAACTTATTTTCAACATAATCAGACAGCCAGGTTCCGCCTAAATCCGAATGAGTTCCGATTCGCCACATGGCAAGTTTTCCGATATCAACTTTCGTATCATCGTTAAACTCATAGAGCAAACAGGTCAATCCGTTATTTTCAAAGACGGCACAGTTGTCGTCACCGAATTTTGTCCCGTCGAGAAGGATTCCCTCTTTGGTAAAAAGGTCATTGATTCCGTCAACCCACTCCTGTGGATTCCCGCCGCATCCCTGAAGGATAAGACCTTCTTTTTCTTCATACCCACGGAGTTCACTCTTATCGATTTTCTTATAAGAAGTCCGGCTCTGTTTTTGAGGTGTCGCGGTTCTTCCTTCCGCATTCTCTCGATGTGCCGGATATCCGCAATCAAGGTTTCAATCAGTGTGACATCCTCCGGGTTCAGTTCAATCATCTGACTTCTGCCGGTATCGGTATCATCATACCCGGCTTTTTGCTTGGCACTCCCGAACAGCTTCTCGCTATTGGAGAGCAAGCCGGTAAGTATTGCCTTGTACAGCTCAATCTTCTTCGGATTGCTGTTCAGATGCCCGACCGCCGAAACATATCGCTTGATCTCGTTTTCTGCCAGCTGATCGCCCATGGCATCCAGCGCAGCATCATGGAGCTTATGTGCCTCGTCAATAATTACGAGATCGCTGTCAATGAGCAGGGGATGCTGTTCTTCATAGCGCATTCTTGCGGAGGTGAGGAACAGCTGATGATTGGTTACCTGAAAATCAAACTGTCCGAAGCGGTTGCGCTCTGTCATTCTGCGATAGAAGCATTCATCCTCATATCTGCACCGGGAGCATCCCTGCACGCAGATACTGCTTTTCACGGATTCCCGCATTTTGACGGTATCCAGGTCAAAGGCTCTGTCTGCAAAGCGGCAAGCATCGAAGGCTTCCACCAGTCGGCTGTACTTTTCGGGGTACAGCTTGATTTTGTCATAGAAATCATAGAAGCGGCGTTTGCAGAAGTAATGCTCCTTGCCCTTGCGGAGTGTTACGGTCAGCGGCTTGGCGATAGCGTTGCTTTCCACGAGGATTTTCGACAGTCTCGGGATTTCCTTCTCGACAATCATTTTCTGCAGTTCAATGCTTGAAGTGGAGATGGTGATCGGCGAGAATACATTATACTTGCATTTTTTGTAGTCCCGCGCGACCAGTACGGCAACGAGATATGCCATGGTTTTACCGGTTCCGACCTCCGCTTCGCAGATAGACACGGCTTTTCCGACAAACCCTTTGAACATGGTCTTTGCCAGTTCGATCTGTTCTTCCCGAACGGCAAAGCCGTAATGCGGAAGGATCACGCGGAAGATGTTGTCGATCATGTGAAGTGGCGCTACGCCCTCCGACAGATAGGTTCGTCTGTCGCCGACATATTTGATGGAATCCATCAGCCTGCCCATAAGGACAGAGGCGTATTCGGCTTTCTTGACCGGGTTACCCGATTTTCTCCGCATGACCTCGGAGGAAAGTCCTGTTTTCATATCGATGGCATAATAAATAATCTGATGAAGCATATCTGCGTGATACACAAGGAATCGCTTTTCAAAGGTGAAATCGTACTTGGCACCCGGATAAGCTCTTTTTTCTTCTTCATAACGCTCAAGAGCGTCTGCGTCGTTATAAGTAATTTCAAACATTTTCATTCTCCTGCTTTTTGAAATTGCTTTTGGCGACTGAATGGTATGCAGGAGCCTTCCGGCTCCTGCACAGTGGTTCAATCGCCAAAATATAAATTTGGTTATGAACTTTCGCCGTATTTGTATCAGCCCCCGGCGATGGGACAACGGAGCGCGCAGTCGTCAGACGGCGCAGACCGTTGCCCACAGGGGAGATACCGAGTACCTCGCAGCATCTATTCCGTGACTATTTTCACGAAAACGAGGATCATATACAGTGTCGCGGACATAAGAGTTCCAGCCCGTAACCCCCGTATCCCGCATGCACATCGCGGGCTGCTTTCGCAGAAGTATCATTGTTCCGCACCTCTGTCATCGCCTGCCGCCGATGCTGTTTATCGGTCGGTCCGGCGACACGGTTGACCGCTCGCTCACCCGATGGGTGATGTCATGGCGCCCGGTTCCGGCGGCTCGCCCTTTCGGGCAAGGTGGGATGCTACCTCGGTATCCCTTTATTCGGTTGTCAAAGAACCTCGGGGATCATTTACCCCCTCACCCTGTATTCCACACTTTTTTCGCGTTTGATAGCCCCTTTTTCAAAAAAACTTTCGGAGTTTCTCAAAAATCTGCATTTTTCTTTTGTGGATGATAGGCTGTGATACCTTATATATCTTTGAAAGGTCCCGTTCCGTCAGTGGATTATCTTTTAGAAACAGGTCATAAATCAACTGATACTCGCTCTCCGAAAGAGAAAGAAGTGCTTTCCGAAGCGTTTCAAGCTCCATCTTGTGCATGACCTCTGCGACCACATCCACAGATTCATCCGCAATCAGTTCCTCGCCCGAAAGCAGATCATTCGGATTTCCGTCGCCCTGCATGGCATAAAGAGAAATCTCCGTAAATCCGGCATCCTCGCGGATGTCGTTGACATACTGCTCCCGGCGCTCACCCTGACGGTAGTCCCTGATGTATTCGGCGGGAATCTCAACGAAGACATCCTCTCCGCCGTCCTCATAGTCATTGGATTTCATGAATCGCCTTGTCTTTCCTTCTGCTGATTTCAGGTAGGCGTATGCTTCCTTGCCGGAAACCTGTGAGAATCTCCGCGCATCTGTGTGCGAGCTGTATTTCCCGTTTTGATCTTCGTAATAGTAAATAGCCATTGTAATCTCCTTGAATTTTTGATTTTTGAATTTGCGGGTGAAAATCAAAAATCCCGAGATTACGGGTATCGTGCTATGTAGGTCTGCCACACGGACAACATAAAAAACGCTCCTTTCAGATTTCTCTGTCGGGAGCGTTTTAATTATTTTTATTTGTCCGCTGATAAGCAAAAAGCTACCGACAGACAGACTTATCCTATAATCATCTTATAAAATCGTCTGCCTTGTCGGTTTTTAAAATTAATTTGTTTTCTGTTATATCATTAAACGTAACAACCGTATATATCAGCATTTTAGGAAGTTAGTAGTATTCCTAAAAATTAAAATCAAAATTGAAGAATCATAGCTTATTTTCAATAACAAATAAAGCATCGGAAAAATTACAACTTTTCCGATGCTTTATAAAAGTTTATTAAGATTTTATTGAATTATTTGTTTGCACAAAGTGCGACTTGATTTTTTGCACTTTGTATATATCTATTGCAATTGGAAATTCCCGAACCCTTTTATAGCTTGCAAACACTCGATAACCGAAAGATTTCGGAAATTTTCCTAGTGGTATTCGCCAGTAAGCAATCGCCTTTGTGATACCACAAAGGCAAAACTTGTCAGGTGTACTCCTGAAACCTTTAAGGGCTTGGGATTATCCCAACAAACTGCCTTTTGTCCCCAAAAGACGATGCTTTCTGGTATAAATCAATTGATCTTATGTCACTTCTAGATCAATAAAGTTCAATCATAGATTGTGATACCTTTTTCTTTAAAAAATACAACATCTTCTTTTGTAGCATTTACCATAAACGCCATCTTTTCATGTGATATTGTTGCGAACCACAATTTTCCATTTCGATAGAAACAAATGTCTTCAGGCATATTGTTGTCAATCGGGAGAAATATATTTGGCATATGCAACAATTGTTTTCTACTTTCCTTGCAACAATAACAAACCACCATTATTTGATGTTTAAGATGACCTAAAAAATCAACAGGCCAGTCTTTTCTCTCAAAGATATATTTAATTATAAATGGCTGTAATTGCATGCTGTAGTTAAAGACAGGTGGTAATTGTGAATAAGGTTTTTTTATGACGGTAGTAACTGAAAAGCAGGTGGATTTTTTTGTCAGGAAGTCTATAACTACTGGCTCGTTTTTAATAATATCCTCATAATTCATATATATTCTAGACATAAAATACATGTCCCCCTATTCTTCTGCCTCCCCGAGTTGCATGATAATGTCGCCAGTAGCCCAATCCTCCATGTGCTGGGTCTCGTGCAGGAGTTCCTCCACCTACAGCTTTGGCTAATTTATATGCGTTGTTTCTCGAATCTGCAAATACACTACCACCGCCACGGACATACGATATTGCTCTTGTATAGGAAAGCGGTGTTGTTGGGATATATGTTCCTCTACCATCGCCATATTCTACATATGCCGCAATCCAGTAATCATATCGTCTTTTTTCATTTTGAATCTTTGTTTTAGCCTTAGAAACAGCTTTCGAAATCGAACGAGATATTGATGCGGATCTTGCACTATTTTTAACTTCATTCCATCCTTTGGATATACTTTGGCCAACACTATCCCAAGGAATTACCAATATCCCAATTGCAGTAATTGCCGTTGCACCAAGTATGATCCATCCTACTGGATTCCATGCATTAGCGCCACCGGCTGCCGCCCCCCCAAGCCAATGCGCCTGCAACTGCAGCCATTTCGCCATCGGAATCCTCATAATTAACAGGATCATTAAGGCAATAAGCAAACATATTATTGCCAAGAATCCCCTGTCCTGTGGATACAAGACCATCAGCATTTATGAACCTTCTCATAGCAGGGTCATAATACCGGCTGTTGAGATAATAGAGACTCGTCTCTGAATCGTAATAATATCCGCGATAGCGTATGGGGTTATTCTGACCCAGCGTCGATGCATATGTACCGCTTATATCAAGCACATTGCCCCACGCGTCATATGCATACTCAACCAAAACCGTACCATAGACGCTGCGTATCTGCGTTACATCGCCTTGCAGATTCTTTACAAGATAATACTGCGTGCCATTAAGATTATACCTATTGCAATTAGAAATTCCCGAAACCTTTTATGACTTGCAAACACTCGACAACCGAAAGATTTCGGGAATTTTCCTAGTGGTATTCGCCAGCAAGCAATCGCCATTTTGATACCGCGGTGCTTGTTGACAGGAGTTTTCTGAAGCCCTTTGATGATTTACACAGATTCACCTTATATATAAATCTATTTGAATGGTAGCATTCAAATAGTTTACAATATCAAGAAAATCTCTTTCGAAATACAATGCAGGTTTACTATTGCTATCAAAAAATGGGATGATATCGAAAACAACTGTTCCACCGTTTTCATCACAGATTTTTTTGATATCTGGTAATTTAGCAGATATGTTTCCCATTAACTCATTCAGTACAACCCCCAAGTCTCTTTCTTCTTTTTCTTCTGTTTTTAGCGTCCAAAAACCCTCAATAGGCTTATTTGTCAAAGGCGACATTCGTGTTTCATTACGCGATTTACATTCTGTTGGGGCAATTCCTAAATGTTTTGTGATCGAGTACACATCAAAATCATTATCAAAAATCATGTGCATCTCTGCATAAATTGTACAGTGATTACTCACAGATTATTTCCTCCCTATTTAGTTTTGTAATTTGTATCCATAACAATTTTACCTACTTTGTCTATAATGTAAATAATTCCGGTTTTCTTATCAACGGCCAAATCGTATAGTGAAATTTTCGCTGTTTTCCCTAAATACTCTTGTTTTATAGAATGAGCATCTAGTTTAAGAATTTTCTTTATGTAGGAATTATTAAGCTTATTGAGTCCACAGCCTTTGTTGTGAACGAGTATAGAATTTTCTCCGACATAGTATGTATGAAAATCTTCAACTTCAAAGTTATATACAGTTACAGGTTTATTTAATGATTCGTGTTTTACTTTTTCAACAACTACATGTTTTCCCTCATAAATAACAAGTTGGTCACCTATCTCTAGTGCTTCTGCACCGATCCAGCCTTTGCTTACAACATAAAATGGATGACCGGGAGTCGTATGAATTTCCTCGCTATTAACAGTGACATTAATTAACTCATTTATTTCATTTGTAAAGGTTTGCTCAACTCGCTTAAGCCCTTTTTCGCCTGTTTCTGGATTTTCTGCATACACATAATCTCCAGCCTTAATGTCCTCAATGGGGATATGGCCGTTTTCAGTTAATATTCGTGTACCTGCAACAAAACACAGTTCACCTTTAGCCAATGTTTTTACTGCCGTTTTTACTGTTGAACCAATAGACTTAGCAAGCTTCGCCACATATGGACCAAGAAATGCGCCAAGTGCTGCCCCTCCGACTGTGGCGGCAGAAACCAAAGCCCATTTTTTCCAACCTGTTAATCCGAGAGTATCAGCAAGCAGATAGCCTAACGCAGCCCCAGCAACACCACCGATTACTCCGCCAACGATGTTTGCAACAGCTTCTCCGTCTGGATCGAAACTGTTTACAGGATTATTGGCGCAGTAAGCATAAACATTGTATCCAATAAGTCCAGCACCTTCATCAAATTTTCCGTAATCGACATTAGGCTCCGTACTGATCCACCGACGATTCGCAGGGTCATAATACCGGCTGTTGAGATAATAGAGGCTCGTCTCTGAATCGTAATAATATCCGCGATAGCGTATGGGGTTATTCTGACCCAGCGTCGATGCATATGTACCGCTTATATCAAGCACATTGCCCCACGCGTCATATGCATACTCAACCAAAACCGTACCATAGACGCTGCGTATCTGTGTTACATCGCCTTGCAGATTCTTTACAAGATAATACTGCGTGCCATTAGAATAGAGATTATAACTGTCTAAATGCTATTATCTTTGTAAATGCTAAGTTCCCTAAGATTATGTCCACAGTACCGCTTAATCATTTTTGTTTCAAATGTTTCATCGAATTGCTTCCATGGCACAGTCACAATATTTTCTTTTGAATGAGGAATAAATTCTTTCTGTGGACAAATAGCATTTGCAAAGTTACCCACATAGATCAATTTTTTAGGGATGACCTTTTTAGAAGTATTGAGCAATTTAATCCTGTACTGTGGTAAAAAGCCATACTCATCAACTTGGTAATTTATCTTGGCCTTTTCAGAAATATCTTCTTGTGGCCGGCTCATATCGATTGGGAAGAACCGTTCCTCGTACTTTGTGAACCACGTCTGAACATATTCCAATTGATTATATTCATCCACGTTTGATGGAAGTTTGGTGCCTCTGGTTATTTTTACATATACAATCGGCACAATATGTCCTGGATACCATACGCTTTCATCGATCTTTTGAATTAAAAAATATCTGCCATAAAGGCCTTTTTCTTTCGCCAAGTCGCTTTCCAATTGATAAGCAAAGACATCTCCGAAACTCCATTGACATCTGTATATCCTTTTTTTTACTGCTTTTTTTATTGGAGGTTGGGGAGAGAGCAGTTTTGCTCGCAAACCATCTAGCGTCTTCTTTATCTTAGCTTTTTCAGGCATATTTATTGCTTGGCAATTAAACATATCATTGACTTTGCAAATCCAGTAAAGAGCCTTTTCTTTAACAACAGGTAGGAGCACGCCTAGATTCCATTGTGTATCTGCCAATGCAAACCAAAATATCGGTTCCTCATCAATGTTGCCAGTGATGCTTTTGTAATCATTTATCAATTTGTCGGTGATATCTGCAGCTGTTTTTCCGGCATTGTATAATTCTTCAAATTCATCTTTAACATCCAGTGATGTATCATTCTGATACAGCTCAAATCCCCATGTTCCCATTTATATTACCTCCAAATTAATTTCCGGTCCAATACAAAATCTCGTTAGACATTTGATTCCATCCATATTTCAAAGTACCCAAAGCCAGCTCTTTAAACGCACCCCAATATTTTGGTGATACACTGTTGATTTGATTGTTCATTTTATTTGAAGTGTTTATTGTATGGTAGTACGCCATTCCTGCTTGTTCCAGTGCTCTTGATTCTAACAGATTCAATCCTGAAGCAATTACTTCCATCTCTAGCCCGGCACGAGCAGGATTAGCACTATGCGCAGCTTTTCGTCTATCTACATTATTGGTGCGTCCTACATATTGAACTGTTCCAGTATCATCTTTTAATACATATACTGAATTATCTCGTTTTACCGTTTTTTCTACCGCTTTTTCTGTGGCATAACTTACTGCACTAGCTACTGCTGCTACTTTTGCTACGGTTAACGCAGCGCTTCCAATAGCGGCGGCCGTTGCAACTGTTCCAGTAGAAATACCACCAATAATTCCTCCGCCTGCAACGATCATTGCTGGTGCAGCCACTCCGCAAGTAACAACCGCAGCAGCAACGGCAGCTACTGCAACAGCAGCAACTGCGACTACTGCAAAAATTGCGCTCAACTTAGGCCAATTACCAGTCGGGTCAGACATGTTCACAGGGTTATTGAAACAATAAGAAAACATATTTGTGCCTTGAACATTTCCGATCTGTCCAATAGCAGCATCCGCATTTATGAACCTTCTCATAGCAGGGTCATAATACCGGCTGTTGAGATAATAGAGACTCGTCTCTGAATCGTAATAATATCCGCGATAGCGTATGGGGTTATTCTGACCCAGCGTCGATGCATATGTACCGCTTATATCAAGCACATTGCCCCACGCGTCATATGCATACTCAACCAAAACCGTACCATAGACGCTGCGTATCTGTGTTACATCGCCTTGCAGATTCTTTACGAGATAATACTGCGTGCCATTATATACTATGGAGTAAACACTTCCGTTTTCGTCATATAGGAAGTCGATTGTGTTTCCTCCTCCGGTCTGGCGCACGAGCGCTCCATCCGAATAATAATAGTTATATATTGTTCCGCTGCAGATTTTCTTTATTCGTTGCCCGTCAGCATTGTATGCGTAAAATGAGTTTACACCGTTGTGAGATGAGGTCTGAAGTTTTCTTCCCGAAGTCCATGTAAAGCTATAACTTCCGCCATTGTAATATGACAATGGGTTTCCGATGCTGTCATATGTTATGCCGGTTCCGTTATATGATGTCAGCTTGTCAAGCCACGATGAATCGTTATAGTCGTAGGATTCATAGTTGATCAGGGTATTCGTGCTGTACTGACGCTTGTATACACTGCGAATATTTCCGTAGCTGTCATAATTGTAAGTGTAGAACAGATCCTGATCGTACAGAGTTTCGCTTTTAAGTTGACTTTGGCTATCATATGTGTATGAAGCAACAAGCGAGCCGTCTTTTCTTATTTCTGTGATGTTACCGATCGCATCATAAGTGTATGAATATGCAAGTGTCGTCGTGCCTTGCAAAGTCCATGTCAAATCCTGAATCTGAAGGGTTGTTCTCGTGGAAGAAATGTTACGATACCCATATTCCTGAGCGAGCGTACGATACTGACCGGTTATGCTCTTCCTGGAAAGCCGCTTCAGATTATCATAAGTATAGACAAGATTGTCGCCGTAAATATTGTTGCCTGTTACGCTGATTTTTGACAGATTTCCGTCATTTGAATTATATGTATAGCTATAGGTATGCCCGAGAGTTCCGCCTGCAGCTCCCTCGATACCGCAATGATAAACGGACACACGGTTTTCGTTGTCATAATCATATTGAGTAAGAAGAGTTATGTTGGAACCTATCAGCTGATAGCTTGATATCAATCTGTCGAGACTGTCATAATTATAGCAGAATTTTATGTCACTGTCAATATCTTCAATACTGTACAAATCGCCATTTCCCGCATATGTATACTTATATTTTGTCTCACCGTTCACCTTAATTTCCACAACACGATCGAGCTTATCATATACATTGTCTATGTAAGTTCCGTTGCCATATGTTGTGCGTGTAAGATGTCCGTTCTTCGAGCCATATGTGTAAGTAACGAGCGTATAGTTTCCTACTTTTACACTTGTAACATTACCAAAGTTATCGCGGTTGAATGTATATATCTGATTCTTCTTTTCAGAATCTCCGGCTATGTATCCTCCGCGGATAATATTATCAAGTGCACCATTGAGATAATTATAGCTTGCTGACACAAGCCCGGAAATGTAAGCAACCGTCTGACGGTCATTCCCGGCGTGGTAATCATAGCGCATTGTCACGCCGTTTGCATCTGTTTCTCCGACAAGCAATCCGCGATCATTATACAAATAACTCTTTGTTATACCACTCGCGTCAGTAGAACTGCTTATGGCATTGCCGTTATTCGTATAACTTGTTGATGAAATCAATGTCTTGTCATAACTAATGCCTGAAATAGTTGTTCCTGTGACATTTCCTGCACTGTCATAGGTGAACTTCATTGTGACACCGGCATTTTTTACAGTGTCAAGCAGATGCTTGTTTCCTGTCGTTTTGTAAGTGTACTCGTAATTTTTATTGTTTTGGCTTATAGATGTAATGTTATTGTTTTCGTAACTTGATGTTATTGTTGAATTGTCGGTTTGAGTTGCTGCTATCAAGTTTCCGTTATCATCATAGCTATATGTCTGTACTTCTTCTTCAACAAGAGCTATATCGCGGAAAAATGCATTATTTGCATTAAAACCATAGTTAAGGTATACTGTGATTTTATTGATTGTCTGATTGGCTCTTTTCGGCACAATTACGCCTGATGTATATTGCCATTCAGACATTATATCCGGATTGAAATTTATGAAATGGTCTTCAAGAACTCCATCCGAATATTCAATACATGCGCTCAGGCTGAACCTTACAGGCTCGGCATTAAATTTATGTGTATCCTCCAATGTAACGGATTTCGCATATGCCCATCCGGATAAAATAAATGTTGTGTTAGAAGATTTTCCGACATTTATATCCTGGAAAGAATACGACGGTGAAGTCATTTTGCCTGATATACTGATAGAATTGTATATGATATCTTTAATGAACGCCGCGGCAAATTCCGAATTGGCATTTGTTCCTGTATACCATACTTGTTCTGTTCTCATTGCACCGTTCGAAATCATATTGTATGAAGACGGTGCAGAAGTCTCTTCCAACTGGAAGTCATCAAAATATGCAGTTCCTGTTGCGTTTACTACACAACAACTTAAATTGAACACTCCGTTAACGGTAGGCGTAAAAGTAACGCTCAGCCTTTGCCAGTTGTTCTCTATCAAATCTGTTGTAAGATCAGTTTTTACTTTATTGCCGACGAATGTTTCCGATACGGATGCGGCTTTCAGATATACACCTCCCGACGATAATCCGGAAAAAGATTCCAGATTAACATGCGCAGAAAAAGTATATGTCTGTCCCGCTTTTAAAGTCATATTACCGGTGTTGTATGTATATCCTGCTTCGTCGGAGCTTGCAGATGTTGATGTTAACTTATCAGAATCCCGAAACAAGATCTCAGGGAGCACAGTGGAAAAACAGGTTTAAACGAAGTTACAAAAACCATTATGGGGTTGACATTGATTTTCCAAAGTGGGATGATACGCGAGTATCCGCCGCAGACAAGCAATCAGGCACTCCTCGCCCGTTTCGGTGACAAGGAAGCAGTGACCGTTCACCTGTACACCCGATTGGTGGACGGCGTGGAGCAGCGAAAGATTCTGCAAAACGCGAGCCGCAAAAATAAGCTCCTTGCAAACTCCAACGACCTTGAAGATTCGGTCACGGGAGAAGGAAACCTCGGTGATGTGGTGGAGCTGCTCGGAGAACTGCGAAAGAACCGTGAGCCTCTTCTGCATTGCGCTGTCTTCATCGAGCTGTCTGCCGGGAATCTGGATAAGCTCCGCGAATTGCAATCGGATGTCTCCATGGAGATGACGCGCGAAAAGATTTCAGTCGATCATCTGTCCATGCGGCAGAAGGAAGGCTTCATCGCCTGTATGCCGTGTGGCTATAACATCTTCGGCACACAGTATGAGCGCGTCCTTCCGGCATCGGCAGTCGCAAACCTGTTCCCGTTCAACTACTCCGGCAAGACCGACAAAAACGGCTTCTATCTCGGCAAGGATAAATTCGATACCAACATCATAGCGGATTTTGATCAGCGTGCCGATGACAAGACCAACTCCAATGTTCTCATTCTCGGTAACTCCGGTCAGGGCAAGTCATATCTGCTCAAGCTGATCCTTGTCAATCTGCGGATGTCGGGAAAATCGGTTATCTGTCTTGATGCCGAACAGGAATACAAAGACCTCTGTGACAACCTCGGCGGTTGCTATGTAGATCTTATGACCGGTGAATATATCATAAATCCGCTCGAACCCAAAGAATGGTCGGACAACGGAGGCGAAGCTGACGCGGACTCGCCCGAGGCATTCCGCAAAGCCACCCGACTCTCGCAACATATCTCCTACCTCAAGGATTTTTTCAGAGTCTACAAAGATTTCGACGACGCACAGATCGATGCGCTTGAAATTCTGCTCTCCCGCCTCTATGCCAAATTCGGCATCACAGACAATACCGACTACGATAAGCTGAAAGCCGATGACTAATGCCGTTGTAGACTTCTTCCCACGGCACTTCATCGTTGATGAACATCAGTCCGTAATCGGTCCAGATGCCGCGCTTGCTGTTCAGCAGGGCGCGACCTTCTTCGGCTCGTTTTGGATCGCGGTATTCCTCGTTGGAACAGCACCCGCCGTGAATATCCATGTAGTGTTCGACTCCTACCGTCTGCATATCCGAGATGTTCTGAATCAGTGTAATCCTGCCGAGGTTGAAGGTGTAGTTGATCAGCCGTTTGAGGTTCCGTGTATCAAAGCGGGATGCCGCCGCAAGCAGTTTTCCCATCTCGGTTCCGTCGAAGCTGTCCATCCGTTTGGCGAGGTAGTTCAGCTCATGAATATTGGCGTAAGTGCCTTCCATGGATTTCAGTCCTTTGGGACCAACGAGATTATTGATAAAGACCGTAGCTTTGTGTCCGACCTCATTCTGTTCCGTCAGTCGCATGATCTCATCGTCGGAACATGGGAATGATACGGTTTCAATATGGTTGCCGCCTGTCAAAAGGGTTGCTTTGATCTGTGTCATTTACATTCCTCCCATCGTCATGCCGTGTGTATGCGGCATTTCGCTGAACTCATCCGAATTGCGGACAAAGTAGCTGTCGCCGCTGTTCCAGAAGTGGACATTCATAATGCCGTCAGGGATTCTGATATCCTGCTGTTCGGCTCCTTCGCCCAGCCCGTCTGAATTCTGACCGGTGATGAATTCCTTGAGTTCCGCTTCTTCATCTTCTGTCAGCGGCTCGGTCAGCGTTGCACGAACTCTGCCGAAGAGGACTCCGTCAAAGCTCTCAAAATCCCATTTCAGCGACTTGATTTTTGCGACAGCCGAATTGCTCCCGTCAAAATATTCCGCCATGTCGGTGTCGTCACTTGCGGTGTAGGCAACAAACATGGCTTTGATTTCATCGGCATAATTATCCGCAAATCTGCCGTCAAGCTCGCAGTCGGAATCGTAGTCAAGGTCGCCGTACTCGTTGTATTCATAGACCGAGACCGTCAGAGGAAAATAGTAATCCTCGGTCACAT
>ENA-ORSL01000416-ORSL01000416.1-human-gut-metagenome-genome-assembly--contig:-NODE-416-length-46610-cov-5.522285_pt1 | contig 46610 bp, 34 predicted proteins | sample MGYA00242190_ERZ509157 | MGnify/ENA primary metagenome ERZ509157 (study PRJEB26280, sample SAMEA2338664) | human gut metagenome | biome: human gut; feature: human-associated habitat; material: faeces... | reverse complement strand
CCACCAAAGTTTCCCTTCCTTTTCTAACTAATTGCTGAATTGTAGGCATTTCTTTCTTTTTTTAAACTTTGAATGTGTTATTATTATTTATCTAATCTTTTCCTATTTCGAGCCGCAAAGTTACGCATTATTTTCGGACAATCAATAAGTTGTGCCTGTTTTTTTCGTATACTCCGCACTAAAAACGGTGCAAAGGTACATATTTGTTCCCGTTTGGCAAGGTAGGCCCTAGCCGTATTTATTAATATTTAACATTCACTATCTCTATTTACCTCACTGGCACGTAAAGCGACTGGTGGCGGGTGCCGATATCACGCAATTTACCCGCCTCGACAAATTGATGCAGGCGGCGGCTGGCCGTACTGCTCGTCAGGCCGCAAAGCCGCTGGAAGGCGACACGGGTCATATATTCATGCTCGGCAAAATAACTCGCGAGCAATTGGTCGATACGATCAGGCTCCAATTGGCGGGAATGGGATTTGTACTTGGCTCGTTCCAGCGTCATCGTCTTCAAGCTATCTTTCAGCTCTACCTCGGGACGGAAAGCCACGGACTTGAAACGGATGGACTCCGCACGTATCTCGTGCGTGGATTGTACGGCCGGGCATTGCAACGTGACTTGCAAATACCCCAACCCATCGATATGTACACGTTTTCCTTCACGCAAATATTCCGCTGTCACCTCGCTTAAAGAGATAAGCACGGCGGCTACGTCTGCCGGCGTGACGGTACACCGTCCATGGATACGTTTGGCCAGATCATCCGTATCGATCGTGCCGGATGATACGATACGTGCGTGAAAACGAGGACGCTTCGTGCTGTCCTTCGATACCGGAGTCTTGTAAAAGTCATATTTTGCTGCCATATATCTAGTATGAGATTAAAAGGTTATTCATCGAAACATCGTATGCTATTAGTCATTTCACAAGGGTGATATGATCTTTTCACCTATGTGAAACGATCGTTTCATGATTGTGATACGTTCTTTTCACATAGGTGAAAAGATTATAAGCACTTAACAAAGGTACTACATCCATACCACTTAAACAATAGTTTTCCCTAGTATTTCGCACAGATTACTTTTATTTCAAATGACAATATAAACATTTGGAAAACCGCAAGTTAACAGCTTATATCCGCAAAATGAAACAGTAAAAACAACCTCTAAAACATAGCGTCATGAAAACTGTATTGGATTTTTTAGGCCAATTATGGCTTCGCTTCTTAAAACCGGACGGGTCGATCACCGTACCACACCCAAACGAAGGTAAAGCGAAACGATCGAGCAACAGCAACTCTATCCTTCAAAAGAGTCTGGAGACTTTCCTCCAAGAACGGATCGAATTCCGCTTCAACTTGTTGAGCGAGGAGACTGAATATCGATACAAACAATTGGAAACGGATCGCTTCTATCCGGTGACGCAACGTGACCTAAATAGCATTTGCATGGAGGCAAGACGGACGGGGATCGATTGCAGGGATCGGGATGTGAATCGTTTCGTATATTCAAAAGAAGTAAAAGAGTATCATCCTTTCCGGCAATATATGGAGTGGTTACCCGAATGGGACGGGAAAGACCGGGTAAGCGATCTGGCACGACGGGTCTCCTCAGAACCGTTATGGGTGGAAGGGTTTCATCGCTGGATGCTCGCCTTGGCCTCACAATGGATGGGTTCGAACCGAATGCACGCAAATAGCTTGGCTCCCATTTTAGTCAGCGAGCGTCAAGGATGCCAGAAGTCTACCTTTTGCAAGTCGCTGATGCCTTCTTCGCTAGTCCGCTATTACACGGATAGCGTAGACCTTAGCGCCTCGACGCAAATGGAGCAGAAGCTTGGATTGTTCGGACTCATCAACCTCGATGAGTTCGACCGGTTGCCCGACCGTAAAATGGCTTTGCTGAAAAATTGGATGCAGATGGCCGGGATGAACGTACGCAAGGCACACGCCAAGCATTTCCATCCCCTACCCCGCCTAGCCTCATTTATTGGCACTACGAACCAGAAGAACCTATTAAGCGCCCCCACGGGAAGCCGCCGTTTCCTATGCGTGGAGGTGCAAAGCAAGATTAATTGCGAAGGTATCGAGCATGATCAAATCTACGCCCAGCTGAAAAACGAGTTACAAAAAGGAGAGCGCCATTGGTTCACCTCCGCAGAGGAGGAGGCGATCATGCGATCGAATGAGGCTTTCTATAAACGTCCGATCGAGGAAGATGTGTTCCACGCCTGCTTCCGGGCCGCATGTCCGGGAGACCTAAATGTAAATGCAGCCGTGAAACCTATGTCATCGAAATCATCCCTAGCACTTAAATCTTCTCTCCAGCTCCTCATCTGTCAGCATGGAGATAATCGTCTTTCCATCCGGGGTCAGGTTCGAGTCCGAACAAGAGAACAGGGAGGCGATCAGATGATCCATCTCTTCCAAGGATAAGGATTTGCCGGGACGGATAGCGGCGGCTTTGGCTAAAGACAAGGCGATGGCCTCGCAGATTTTCTCATGCACTGCGCATCCGGTCTCGATCGCCCGGTCCACGATATCCTTTACCAAATTTACCGGATCAAGGTTCTCTATACCGGCGGGCAGGCCATTGATCGCGTAATTGTCATTTCCCAGATTGCTCAGATCAAAGCCGACGAAGCACAAATCCTCCAATAAGGAAGGTAGTACAGCCGCCTCGGCAGCGGTAAACTCTACGATCTCCGGGAATAAGACTTGTTGGGATACACCTTGTTGCTGACGGATATTCGACAGGTATTGGTCAAACAAGATACGCACATGCGCACGATGCTGGTCAATAATCGCCAGACCCGATTTCAAGGATGTCACGATATATCGCCCTTTATATTGATAGCAAGGATTGCTTACCTCCGTAAACAGTTTTTCCGGATCCGAAGCCTCGGCCGGCAATTCCTCGATCGGGGCATCCTCGAAAGTCTCGGACTCCCGTTGGACAGCCACTCGGTCGTTCTCAAACCCTTGATATAATTTAGACCAATCGAATTCCGGTTTTTTATAGGAAGTAGTGTCAAACGGATTATAACTGGAATCCACTTGCACTTTCGGGGCCTTATAAGTACTAGGCTCACTTTTCTTGACCGGGTTGTAAACAGGAATATCGATCGCGTCCTCCACATCGAAATCAATCGTAGGGATAGCGCTCGATTTAGCCAACGCCTCCCGGGTAGCGGCCATCAAGATCTGCCAGATCGGTTGCTCGTTCTCAAACTTAATCTCCGTCTTTGTCGGATGGATATTGACATCGATCGAGGAGGGATCCAACGTGAAATAAACAAAATAATTCGGCATATCCCCGGCAGGAATCAATTGCTCATAGGCCTGCATGATCGCCTTATGGAAATAAGGATGCTTCATATAACGACCATTCACAAAAAAAAACTGCAATGCCCCTCGCTTCTTCGCCGAGTCCGGACGCCCCACGAAACCGGAAATAGTCACCATGGAACTTTGGGCATCCAGAGAGAGCAACTTCTGGTTTAAACTCTTACCATATATATTAATGATGCGCTGACGTAACCCCGACTCGGGCAGATTGAATATCTCCGCATCATTATGATAAAGAGACATACCCACCTGCGGATTCACCAAGGCGATTCGCTCGAACTCATTGATGATATTCCGGAATTCCGTCTCATTCGACTTCAAGAATTTCCGGCGGGCGGGAACATTAAAGAAAAGATTCTTTACCGAGAAGATACTTCCCTCGTTACAAGCCTCCGGCTCGATACTCTCCAGATTGGAACCCGCGATGGATAGGCAAGTGCCAAGCTCGGTCCCTCTAGCCCGGGTACGCAACTCTATATGGGCGACAGCGGCGATAGAGGCCAATGCCTCACCTCGGAAACCCATCGTATGCAAAGAGAATAAATCCTCGGCCGTAGAAATCTTAGAAGTAGCGTGCCGCTCAAAAGCCATGCGAGCATCCGTCTCGGACATACCTTTCCCGTCATCGATCACCTGTATCAATGTCTTACCCGCATCCTTAATGTTCACTTGGATATTGGAAGCGCCAGCGTCCACCGCATTCTCGACCAACTCTTTAACGACAGAGGCCGGACGTTGAATCACCTCTCCCGCCGCGATTTGATTGGCGATATGGTCCGGAAGTAAATGAATGATATCGCTCATTACCAGAACAAATACCAAAAGAAAGCAGCCAAGACCGCCAAGGCCACCGCCAGTTTCACATTCTTATACCTACGAGCCCGGGAATCCTCGCCTCGCCCCACGCTTTTCTTCAGATGCGAGGTACCTTCAATGAAAGTTCCCTTGATATGCGGCTTATATTCCTCCAACGGCTCCTCTACACCCATTTCACGTTTGACCTTGCTTATACGTTCCTCCAAGGCTTCCTTATGGGGGTCCCAATAAATAGGCTTATGATCAAATTGACGCGGCTTGCGCATGTTATAAAACGAGAAAAGTGCCATAGCTTTACCTATTAATTATGAATACGACGCTAATGTACGAATTTATTGCTTCTTTTCGGAGCATCTTGAGCTTTTCTTTTCACGACCTGATAAATATCATCCTTGTCTTTAGGACGGATATAATCAAACCAATAAAAGTCTTTCAAGTATTTCTGGTCGGGCTTCAAATCAGGAATAGGGGTCATCGTACCTGTTGGAGTCGGCCAGATTTTCAGTTTATCCAACTTATTGTCTTTTAGCCAGATCGTAAGGAAACCGCTTTTGGTCTCGTTCATGCCGACCATCGAACCGTCCTTCTCCAAGGGGAAAAATATAGATTCGGCGTTGCCCGACACATCGATCTGATTCACGACCTGTCCCTCGAAATAAGCCTTCAAGTCATTTCCCTTTAATTGATTGAATGCGGTAGAATCGATTTGCTGTATTGCGAAAGCGAATTGCTTCACGTGAGCGAAATCGATCGAGCTATCATTCATAAATATCAAGATCGTATCCCCATAGATCTGATACTGTTCATTCCAAACGATAGGGTCCGTATACATATATAATATAGAGTCTCTTGTATTAAACTGCATCGAATCGCAAACACCTTGCATATCCGTCCGATAGAAACGGACGCCGTAATAAGCTTTTACTTCCCGGTAAAGGGAGTCCACCGTAGTCATCTTCAAGGTATCACCATGCAGAAACAATGTATCCCCTTGGCTGAATTCCAAGAAACGGGCGCTATCCGTAGCGAAAGCATACTCGCTCTTCTCATTGTAAAAGCCATATTGGCCTTCCAGCATGACATGCTGCGCCGTGTCTTGCAGACTCATATTACCGAACGCTTCCCCAAAACCCAGTTCCCGGTTGTAGGCGATAGAGTCGCCCGTCAAGATACGGTCGCCGGAAACCACCTGAGAACGATCCAATAGCAAAGAGGTATTATTCACGGTATCGTACCAACCTCTGGAAGAATAGATCGTGCCGCTATCCGAGACGATTATGGATGGTCCGAGGATCGTGGCGATCTTCGAGTCCGTATTATAATGCAAGGTATCGGAATACAACGTGAATTGCTCATTCTCCAGACGGACGCTATCATTGAAGATAGCCAATTTCGTACTAGGCGAATATTGCCCATAAAAAGAAGAGAGCTGATTCAAGGAATCGACAATCAGACCTCCGTCGAAATAATATCCGATATCCGGGATTCGCTCATAGTTCAAGCTATCCGTAAACAGGGTAACCTGCCCATTCTCCATGCGGACATTCTCCCGCAAATAAGCGATCTGGGTATTTCCATCGTAAAACAGGTAATTTCCATACACGAACAAGGTATCCCCTTGTTCCATCCGGACATTACTAAACGCTTCCAAGGAATTGGTCTGCTCAAAGAAATATGCGCTATCGCAATACATATACGAACTATCATGGCGAAAACAAACATCACCATTCAGTACTTGAGCCTCGGCGTTCCTCTCCTTATCGAACGAAAGCGTATTCGCATGCTCCAAAAAGACCTTCGTCTTCTTGGGAGCGACACTATCTTTGGCGGCTACCACCGTGCTATCTTGCGTTTGCGCAAATACGCCAACCGATAAAGCACACGATAAGAGCGCTAGAAATAACCTGTTAATTAGTCTCATTCCTTAATCCAACCCGGATATTTGAAATCACAATTCCTCCAACCGTCACTAATACGCACGTAGGTTGATTTTTGTTTCTTCGTGATCCAGTCGTTCAATAATTCCTCACGTTTCTTAGCCTCTACGATCGCTTTCAAAGCTTGGAAGTCATCGGCCAAATTCGCCTTATGTCCTTCCGTCCGAGCTTTCAGCTTAACAATAGCTACTACCTCTTTCTGCTTGTTCGTCAACATGGTAAAAGGCTTGGAGATCTCTCCGACTTTCATGCCATATACCACCTTACCGATTTCCTGCGGAAGTTCTTGCATCTCGAACTTAGGGGTTCCCATATTGCTGCTCTCGTAATCTTGGTTTACCATCAAACCCTTATTATTACGTGTATCCTTGTCATAAGAGACGAATGTAGCGGCTTCCTCAAACGTGAACTTATTCGCCTGCAAATCATTGTACAATGAATCCAGACGAGTGGTAGCATCCGCCAACTCCTTATCGGAAACCTTCGGTTTCAATAAGATATGGCGGCAGTTAATACGGTCTCCACGCTTCTCGATCAATTGGATGATATGGTAACCATACTCCGTCTGTACGATCTGGGAGACACGTTTCGGGTCTTTCAAGTTGAACGCGACGTTCGCGAACTCCGGCAACAGCTGTGTCTTGCTCATGAAACCCAGCTCACCACCTCGAGACGCCGAACCCGGATCTTCCGAGTACAAACGGGCCAACGTGGAGAATTCCATCTTGCCGGAATTAACCTGCTCCGTGAAATCACGTAAGCGGGCCTTGATAGCGTCTGTTTCCTCAAACGGAATCTTCGGTTCCAAGGTAACGATTTGCACCTCTACTGTCGTAGGGATGTTCGGCAGGCTATCCTGAGACAACTGGCTGAAATATTTACGCACCTCGGAAGGTGTCAGCTTGATCTCGCCGATCAATTGATGCTGCATCTGTTGCACTACCTGCTGCTCCCGCACCATCTCCTTACGCTCATCCTTGATCTGGGAAAATTTCTTACCGAAATATTCCTCCAATTTCTCGCGAGACCCGATTTGGTTCACAGCCATGTTCATCCATTGATCCACGCTCTGGATCACTTGGTTCTCGTTCACGGTGATACTATCGATCTTTGCTTGATTCAGATATAGTTTCTGTATCGCCATCTGCTCCGGGATCACGCAATACGGGTCGCCATCCAAACGGACCCCCTCGTTTTGATTATACAAACGCTGCGTCTCAATATCCGAACGTAAAATAGCGTCATCTCCTACCACCCACACAATTTCATCGATCACATTGTCTTGCGCCATTACAATGCAAGAACAACAGGCAAGAAAGAATACACTTAAAATCTTTTTCATCATGTCTACCCATTTATAAAATTAGAGATCACGGCTCGGAATGGAATTCCACGTCACCGCTCCGGATCGCATCGTTATATAACTCGTCTTCAAATTTTTTCAAGAATTCAACTTTTCGTTGGTTGACCAGCATTTCCGTGACGTGCGGACTGGCATAATCATATGGCTCCACACTGCCGGAAGGTAAATATTCCTTGATATTCAACAGATAACAATAACTGCTATCCGCCACCTCAACATACTTATTCGCCTTCAGAAACGCATTCGGATTCGACACATGGATCGGTATATTATCCATTACCTCATCGAAATCAACCCATTTGTCGTAAAAGTACTCATAAATCGTGGCATTTTGCACACTATATTTCTCAATTTTTTCTAAAGAGGCCACATCTGTGGATTTGTACCACTTTTTGACGTCGGTAAGTCCCGGGGCATCAACCGGGATTTTCAAGAATAATCCCTTGATCAAGCCTTTATCCAAGATAAACTTTTTCTGGTTTTCCTCGTAATAGTTTAATTTATCACTTTCCCGGATATCAGTTTTCAGCTTCTCCTCCACCAATCGTTCCTGATAACGGTAACGAACCAAGGAACGCCTGTACTCCTCTACCAATTTATCGACCTCCTCTTTCTCATCCCCCAAGTTACGCAAAGCCACATCGTACACCAATACATCCTTTACCCATTTCTTGGTAAAGCTCTCGGCCAGCAACAGACTATCAGCGGAGGAAATCCCCCGGGGTATTAGCTTATTCACCTCCGAACGATTTAGGGTACGTCCTTTCACGCTAACCAAGACATCCGTAGTATCAGCTGGCTGAGAACCTTTACAGGCACCCAACAACACAACGAACGCTAGGAACATGAAGACTATCCTCATATCTATCTTTATTTTATTTCTTTAGTTTCTTCAATAATTTCCAGTTGACAGTCACCGGATATTTTTTATTCAAATCCGCAATCCACTTCGCTTCCAACACCTTCTGCTGGGCGGAGGGTTTGCTCCAGATCTCCCGGTTGCTGACCTCAAACAACAGAATCCCATCCCGGTACTCCTGCATCAAATGAGGGATCTCCGGATGTTTTGTCTCCAGATTCTTACGCTCGGCGGTCGTTACGATATCGCGGATAAACAAATCATAGACCTCTTGCATAAAATCACCCGCATACGTTTTTGTCGAGAACGGGCAACGTTGGATATAATAAGCGAACTCCGCTTGCGGGAAATCCTTTCCATCCAATTGCATAAGCGTCTTGTTCATATCCTTCGCTTTCTCATAAAACGCCTCGTCCGTGGGGAAACAATCATTACATAACGCTTGCAGCTCCGCATAGGCTTCCGGATAGAAAACGTATCCGTATTCTTTTTTCATACGATCGTCGAAAGCTTTATATAACTCGAAGTTACGTTCACCCTGCCCCATACGTCTCGACAAGGCTTTTTCCTCTTCCTCAAACGAAGGGCGTCCCTTCTTATCGATCAACTTAATGATATGGTAACCAAAACGAGTTTCCACCACCCCGGATAAATCACCCGGCTTGCTCAACGCAAAAGCGGCTTGCTCAAAAGGCTGGACCATCTCGCCGATCCCGAACCAAGGTAATACCCCCCCTTTTTTAGCGGAAGCCGCATCCCCCGAATACTCTTTCGCCAACTCACCGAAATCCGCACCCTCTTGTACTTGCTTATAGACAGCTTGCGCTTTTGCCAGAAAAGCCGATGAGTCCTGAATAGCGGAATCTTTCGGGAATGCGATCAAGATATGAGCGACACGTACCCGTCCCGGATTAGGTTTGCGGCTATGGACTTTTATTAAATGAAATCCTAATTTCGTGCGAACAGGTTCAGACACCACGCCAATCGGCAAAGAATAGACGGCATCCTCGAACACTTTCAGGGATTGCATCGGGAGCAAGCAACGTACATATTCGCAAGCGACATGCTCCTTGTCCTTCTCGGCCAAAGCTTTTCCGACTGTTTCCATATCTTCTCCTTTCTGGAGACGTTCGTATACTCGCATGGCTTCTTGATATACAGCTACCGTATCTTTGGAGACCGTCTTCTCCGGCAAACGGAATAAGATGTGGGTCAACTCTACCGAGTGATCCCCCCGGTCATATACCGCACGGGCAGCCGCTTTCTCACCCTCCTTATCCGACATATAGCTATCGATCAACTGAGCCCGGTATCCATCCAGCTCACTTTTGAATGAGGATGTCTGGTCGATCCCTAAAGATTCCGCCTCCGCTACTTTTAGCTTAAAATTTTTAAATAGCTCGACATAGTTTTTGACGGACTTTGTATTCGATAAATCCACCTCTCCATTCTTCTCTGCGATAAAAATAAATTCAGATAAAGGCACTTGTTTTCCAGCGACCATCATAACGACCGAATCGGATGCGGTTTGAGCGTTAACTGTCACACAAGCGAATACCCCTAATGAAATAAGTAACTTTTTCATCAAAAATTCTTTTACCATAGCACGAATATACATTACAAAAATAACACTAATCTAACGGAGAGCCGACAAGAAAAGTATGCTATCCCATTAAATTAGTGTTTTTTATAAAACGTAAAACTTGTATTACTATTCACCGCGGCTATAATTCGGAGCCTCTTGCGTGATCGCTACGTCATGCGGATGGCTCTCTTGCACACCTGCATTGGTGATTCGAGTAAAACGAGCTTTATGCAACTCCTCGATATTATGAGCCCCGCAATAACCCATTCCCGCACGTAAACCACCTACCATTTGGTAAATGACCTCATACAAAGAACCCTTAAACGGAACACGGGCAGCGATTCCCTCCGGAACCAGCTTCTTCACGTCGTCCTCCACATCTTGGAAATACCGATCCTTGGACCCCTTTTGCATAGCTTCCAACGACCCCATTCCACGGTAAGACTTAAACTTTCGGCCATTGAAGATAATCGTATCGCCCGGCGACTCCTCTACACCCGCCAACAGAGATCCCATCATCACGGAAGATCCACCAGCGGCGATCGCCTTCACGATATCACCGGAGTAACGCAAGCCACCGTCAGCGATCAAAGGCACACCAGTTCCTTCCAACGCCTTCGCCACATCGTAAATAGCCGACAACTGGGGAACACCCACACCAGCGATCACACGAGTTGTACAAATCGAACCCGGACCGATACCTACCTTCACGGCGTCCGCCCCGGCTTCCACTAAATATTTAGCAGCCTCGCCCGTAGCGATATTACCGACCACACAATCAATATGCGGATATTGCGCCTTAATCTGTTTCAAGACATCCACCACACCTTTTGAGTGACCATGTGCCGTGTCGATCACCAAAGCATCCACCCCGGCATCCACCAAAGCGGCTACACGCTCGAAGGTATTGAACGTAACGCCTACACCGGCAGCTACACGCAAACGACCTTTCGAATCCTTGCAAGCCTTCGGTTTATCTTTCGCTTTCGTTATATCTTTATAGGTAATCAAGCCGATCAACTTATTATGGCTATCAACCACCGGTAACTTCTCGATCTTATGTTCCTGAAGGATCTGAGCGGCGGCCTCCATATCCGTAGATTGTCCGGTTACGACCAAATTCTCTTTCGTCATCACCTCATCGATAGAGCGGTTCATATCCTTTTCGAAACGCAAGTCACGGTTCGTCACGATACCAACCAAATACCCGCCTTCATCCACCACGGGAATACCGCCAATCTTATATTCAGCCATCATTGCCAAGGCATCCGCCACACGTTTGCCCTTCGTGATAGTCACCGGATCATAGATCATTCCATTCTCCGCACGTTTAACGGTCTGGACCTGCTTTGCCTGCTCGGCGATCGTCATGTTTTTATGAATCACACCAATACCTCCCTCACGGGCGATAGCGATAGCCAACTTGGCCTCGGTAACCGTATCCATAGCGGCCGATACCATCGGTATATTCAATGTGATATTACGTGAAAACTTTGTCGTGAGATCGACATTACGAGGAAGAACTTCCGAATAAGCAGGGATTAACAATACATCGTCAAACGTTAACCCATCCATAACTACCCTGTCTGCAATAAATGACATAGAACTTATGCTTTAAAAATTATTGCGTGCAAATATACGACTTTTCACGCAATAAATCGATACGGGAGAAATTAAAAATTCGATTCAGAAGAAAATAAACTTTCATCCGAACGAAAACAAAATTCCTTCCGAAGGAAAAATAAATCTCTTTCGGAAGGAACAATAAGCTTCTTTATTTGTTTTTTCTTTAGAGTGGAACCGGGCCACCCTTCCATTAGTTTGCCATTTCAGACAAGAACTTGATACGGACCAAGCGAATCTCCTCTTCCGTATAGTCACCGCCTAATTCCTCGATGGCGTCTTCCAGACCGTCGGTCTCCGAGTCCTTGAAATACTCGTAAATATCCTCGATATGATCCTCATCCATCACATCATTCAAGAAATAATCGATATTGATACGTGTACCGGAATATACGATCGCCTCGATCTCATCCAAAAGCTCGGTGAACTCAAGTCCGTTAGTCAACGCGATCTCGTCCAGCGCCACCTTGCGGTCGATCCGCTGAATGATTGAGACCTTCAACTTGGACTTATTAGCGACCGTACGTACGCGCAAATCCTCCGGACGCTCAATCTCGTTCTCCTCTACATGTTTCTTGATCAACTCAATGAACTCCTTGCCATAACGTTTCGCCTTACCAGCGCCCACTCCCGGGATATTCTGCAACTCGTCCAACGTGATCGGATAAGTAGTAGCCATAGCCTCCAAAGAGGGATCTTGGAAAATCACGAAAGGCGGAACTTCCAACCGCTTGGATAATTTCTTACGCAAATCCTTCATCATGGAATAAAGAACCGGGTCTACCGCACAAGAGGCTCCCCCACGAACCGGAACTTCCTCTTCCTCTTCCTCGAATTCATTGTCCTCGGTAATCTTGAACGATACCGGCTTCTTCATGAACTCCTTACCTTTTTCCGTGATTTTCAGCAAACCATAATTCTCAATATCCTTCGCTAAATAGCCAGCGATTAAAGCCTGGCGAATAACGGCGTTCCAAGTTTTATCATCCTCGTCCTGTCCGGAACCGAAGACCTCTAATTCATTGTGCTTGTAATTTTGGATTTCGGAGGTTTCGTTACCTACCAAAATATTTACGATATAATCTGCCTTAAACTTTTCTTTCAACGTACTGATAACCTCCAGTACCGCACTTAACAATTCCTTCGCTTCCACCTGCTTCTTTGGGTTCAAACAATTATCACAATTACCACAATTATCTTCCAGGTATTCCTCACCGAAATAATGCAATAGCACTTTTCTCCGGCAGACGGAAGTCTCGGCATAGGCCGCAGTCTCTAAAAGCAACTGTTTGCCGATTTCCTGTTCGGCCACGGGCTTTCCTTGCATGAATTTCTCCAATTTTTGCAAGTCCTTATAAGCATAGAAAGCGATACATTGGCCTTCTCCGCCATCCCTACCGGCACGACCGGTTTCCTGGTAATAACCTTCTAGGCTCTTCGGGATATCGTAATGAATCACATAACGGACATCCGGCTTGTCGATACCCATACCGAAAGCGATCGTAGCCACGATCACATCCGCCTGTTCCATCAGGAAGGCATCCTGATTGGCGGAACGTACTTGCGAATCCATTCCCGCATGGTAAGGCAACGCCTTTATCCCGTTGGCTTTCAAGATGTCGGCAAATTCCTCCACCTTTTTACGGCTCAAACAATATACGATACCCGATTTACCCTCGTTGGCTTTAATATACTTAATGATCTCGCGGTCTATATTCGTTCCTTTCGGACGAACCTCATAATACAAATTAGAGCGGTTGAAGGATGATTTAAAGACTGTAGCGTCTATCATACCCAGATTCTTCTGGATATCGTGCTGCACCTTAGGTGTGGCGGTAGCGGTCAGAGCGATTAACGGACGTTTACCGATCTCATTGATGATCGGACGGATTCTTCGATATTCCGGACGGAAATCATGTCCCCATTCCGAGATACAATGCGCCTCGTCCACCGCATAGAAAGAGATCTTTACCTGACGCAGAAAATCCACGTTCTCTTCCTTGGTCAAGGACTCCGGTGCTACATACAGCAACTTGGTACGTCCTGATAATATATCCGATTTCACCTGGTCGATAGCCGACTTATTCAAAGAGGAATTGATAAAATGGGCGACCCCATCTTCCTCACTGAAATTCCGCATCGCGTCCACCTGATTCTTCATCAAAGCGATCAACGGAGATATCACGATCGCAGTTCCTTCCATTAGTATGGATGGTAATTGATAACAAAGAGATTTACCTCCCCCCGTCGGCATTAATACAAAAGTATCCTTCCCGGCCAGCACGTTCTCAATAATAGCCTTCTGGTTCCCCTTAAAGGTACCGAAGCCAAAGTGCCGATTTAGCTCTTCTGTTAAATGATCCTTCTTTGCCATACTTCGTATTATTTATAGTAAACCGCCTACGTTTACGCGACCTGTAAACGGTTCACGTCCGATTTTTCAAATTTCTCTTTCGCATACTCCAACGTTACATGGAGTTCCTTTACTTTTTGAGATGGCATACTGTACATAGCGTCCATCATCACGGCTTCTACGATTGAACGTAACCCACGGGCACCCAGCTTAAACTCAAGCGCCTTATCCACGATAAACTCATAGACTTTCTCATCGAACGTCAGCTTAATGCCATCCATCTCGAACAATTTGACATATTGCTTGATAATGGAGTTCTTCGGCTCGGTCAAGATGTTACGAAGCGTATCACGATCCAGCGGATTCAGATACGTGAGGATAGGTAAACGACCGATAATCTCCGGGATCAAGCCAAACGACTTCAAATCAGTCGGGGTGATGTATTTCAGTAAATTATTCCGGTCTACGGTAGCCGTACCCAAACTAGCCGAATAACCGACCACACGGGTATTTAAGCGTTGAGCGATCTTCTTTTCGATTCCATCGAAAGCACCACCGCAAACGAACAGGATATTCTTCGTATCCACCGCGATCATCTTTTGCTCCGGATGCTTACGTCCCCCCTGAGGAGGCACATTCACGATCGATCCTTCTAGAAGTTTCAGCAAACCTTGCTGTACACCCTCACCGCTGACATCCCGAGTGATAGACGGATTATCGCTCTTACGTGCGATCTTATCGATCTCATCGATGAAGACGATACCCCGTTGGGCCGCCTCCACATCATAATCCGCCGCTTGCAATAGCCGGGTCAAGATACTCTCGATATCCTCCCCCACGTAACCTGCCTCGGTAAGTACCGTAGCGTCCACGATAGCGAACGGGACATGCAATAACTTAGCGATCGTACGGGCTAACAAAGTCTTGCCCGTACCGGTAGCGCCCACCATGATAATATTAGATTTCTCTATCTCCACATCGTCGGCGGTAACCTTTTGAAGTAAACGCTTGTAATGGTTGTATACCGATACCGACAGATAACGCTTCGCGTCATCCTGCCCGATCACGTACTGATCCAAGAAAGTCTTGATATCTTCCGGTTTAGGCAGATCTTTCTGCTTCAAACCAAAAGAAGTTTTCTTACCTCCTGTCTGCTCCTTTACGATCTCATACGCCTGCCGGGCACAATCATCGCAAATACAACCAGAGATCCCATTGATAAGCAAATTAACATCACGGCTACTCCTGCCGCAAAACGTACATGTATCGCCTGTTGTTTTGGCCATAGTTTCTTATTGTTGTTTTTGTTATTTACGTGTTAAAACATCGTCGATCATGCCATACTTTTTCGCTTCCTCCGCGGTCATCCAGAAATCACGGTCGCCATCGCGCTCGATCTCCTCATAGGGTCTACCTGAATGATCCGAGATTATGGTGTACAGTTCTTTCTTAACCTTCAAGATCTCGCGAGCGGTAATCTCGATGTCCGAAGCCTGTCCTTGTACGCCGCCAAGCGGTTGATGGATCATTACACGGGAGTGCTTCAAGCCGAAACGTTTTCCCTTGGTTCCCGCCACCAATAAGACAGACGCCATAGAGGCGGCCATACCCGTACAAATCGTAGATACGTCGCTGGAGATAAACTGCATCGTGTCGTAAATGCCGTAGCCCGCATATACAGAGCCACCCGGCGAATTGATATAAATAGAGATGTCCTTTCCGGGATCACTGGAATCCAGATACAACAACTGCGCTTGAATCACGTTAGCGGTATAATCATCCACTTGCGTGCCCAAGAAAATAATACGGTCCATCATCAACCGAGAGAATACATCCATTTGAGCGACATTCAGCTGTCGTTCCTCTATAATTGTCGGGGAGATATAGCTACTGGAGATGTTCATATAACTATCCAGAGCCGTACCACTCATACCTAAATGCTTTGTAGCATACTTTCTAAAATCTTCCATATTTTCTCCTATCTTTTATTTACCGAGAAGACGTAAAAAGGGATTTCCCTCTGTGACTTAACGGAAAAACAAAGTTATAAATAAATTTCTGAAAGAAACAATTTATTTTGCTATCCGCTAAGATATTTTTAGAGAGAAATCCCTTTTTTGATATAAAACAACCTCCTAAGAGGCCGAGTAAAGATCTTTTTATTCAAAAAGTTTGTTGAACTCGTCAGCGGTTACCTCCTTAACATCAAGTTCCACTTGCTCTTTCAACCAAGCAGCCAATTTCTCCTCAACCGCACGGTCGATGATGTTCTGAAGTGTTTGCTTATTTTTCAACATGTCTTTAGCGTAGTTGTCAAGTACATCCTCAGGTACAGACAACATGCCGTATTGAGCGAACTGAGCCTTAGCCACACGTTTAGCGAAGTTCTCGATGTCAGCGTCCTCAACCTTCAAGCCGTTCTTCTTAACCAAGTTCTCCTTGATCAACTGATATTTCAAATCCTGAAGGATCTGAGGGAAGTCCTCGTCGATCTTCTCTTTCGTATTCTTCTCGTTAGCGGCAAGCAACCAGCGTTTCAATAAATCGTCAGCGAAATTCAACTCGCCAGCTCTCTCAACCAACATATCACGAGTGTCTGTCAAGAACTTGAAGTCACTCTGAGGAGCGAATTGCTCAGCCAAAGCTTCCTTGATCTTGTTCTTGAACTCTTCCTCGCTAGTAACCACGTTCTCGCCAAATACCTTGTCGAACAACTCTTGGTTCATCTCAGCGTCTTTATGACGGGTGATCTCCTTGATCTCGAAGCTGAAGTCGCCTGTAGTCTCAGCCACTTTCTCCTTATCGATCTTCAAGAAAGAAGCGATCTCTGCCTCAGCACCCTCGTAAGCCTTATTCGGGTTGAATACCACTACGGCATTTACTTTAGCACCGATAAACTTAGCTTTTTCTTCCTCATCCTTGATATACATAGGCATCAAGACAGCGTCCTCCACAACGATACCACCTTCTTTCGGGGCACCATTCTCAAGCTCGGCTACCGTACCTTTTACCATATCTTTTTCCTCAACCTCGTCTACCTTGTCGTAAGAACCGAAGTTTGAGCGATAAGCGTTTACTTGGTTATTTAGCATTTCTTCATCGATAGCGACTTGATAGAACGGAAGTTTATCGTTCTTGCTCAACTCGATATTGATCTCCGGAGCCAAAGCCACGTCAAAACAGAATTCGAAATCCTCTTCCTTATCGAAATCCAACGGCTTTTGCTCTGTCTCGTTAGGCATCGGCTCGCCTAAGATATGCAAATCGTTCTCACGGATATACTTGAACAGATTCTCAGAAACTAATTTGTTTATCTCCTCTACCAGCACGTGCTTTCCGTACATTTTTTTAACCATGCCCATAGGAACCATGCCCTTACGGAAACCCGGTACATTGGCTTTCTGACGAAGGCTACGCAGGCTCTTGTCTACCTGATCAGCATAGTCAGCTTTCACTATTTCTAATTTCACGATACCGCTTACGGCATCATTGTTTTTAAGCGAAACGTTCATTCTGAATGATTTATTTAATTAATAGTCGTATCGAATTTTAGGTCGCAAAATTAGACTTATTCTTTTAATCGTGCAAATTTTGATCTGTTTTTATTCTTTTGTTTATATTTGGCGGCAATTATTTACCCTTTGAATGAATCATTATGAGAATAAAAGGAATATATGCTACCCGTCCGGCGGTAATCCAACTTTTGATCCTCCTGCTATTCTTATTGGCTGGAGCCGTTTTATCATCTATTATATCCACGGGCTTATTACTCGCGACCCACGGTTTACAGACTGATATAACCCAAGACGCTAATTTAATGAGGCTCATTCAGTTCATCTCGGCGATCTGTACCTTTTTGCTACCATCTATCGCCATGGCTTGGACATGTAGTGACAATCCCCGCCATTATCTATCAGTCAAGAAAATCACAGACGGCAGGATCTGGATTCTCACCTTAGTTTGCATGTTCTTATTTTCTCCGGTTATCAATTTGCTAGGATTGCTCAACAAGCAGATGGAGTTACCCGCGTTTATGGCTCCTATCGAGGAATGGATGCGGGCGCAAGAAACCCTCGCCGAACAACTGACGACGATTCTGTTATCCAGCGATAGCGTTTGGGTAATCCTGGCCAACCTTATCGTTATCGCCGTTACGGCTGGGATAACCGAGGAGTTCCTGTTCAGAGGGGCCTTGCAACGAGTGATCGGGAAATGGACCTCCAACCCTCATACGATCATATGGATCGCCGCCATACTATTTAGCGCCTTCCATTTACAATTTTACGGATTCTTGCCCCGGATGATACTCGGAGCCTATTTCGGCTATCTACTCTATTGGAGCAAAAGCATCTGGATACCGGTGTTCGCCCACTTTGTCAATAATGCTTTCGCCGTAATAGGGATGTCGGACAGTCGTCTCAAGGATAACGAGTTTGTCACAGGCGATATTCCCGCCGAGCATCTTTTGGACTTTTGTCTTATCGCCGCCTTATCTTTCCTGCTGTTCATACTGGTAAACAGGCGATTGAAACGGCTGCTATAAGTCTTTCTTACGCAGCACGAAGTCTTTTCCCAAATATTTCTCGCGCACGATCTCGTTCTCGGCTAGTTGTTCGGCGGTTCCTTGGAAAAGGACTTTTCCCTCGAACAGAAGATAGGCCCGGTCACAAATACTCAATGTCTCGTACACATTGTGGTCGGTAATCAAGATTCCGATATTCTTATGTTTCAAGCGAGCCACGATTGTCTGGATATCTTGTACGGCGATCGGGTCTACACCAGCGAAAGGCTCATCCAACATAATGAACTTCGGATCGATCGCCAGACAGCGGGCAATCTCCGCACGACGCCGCTCCCCACCCGAAAGCTGGTCTCCCAAGTTTTTACGAACCTTATTCAAACCGAACTCTGAAATCAAGCTTTCCAGTTTCTCTTTTTGGTACTCAACGCTACGTCCCGTCATCTCCAAGACCGAGCGGATATTATCTTCCACCGTCATTTTCCGGAAAATCGAAGCCTCTTGCGCCAGATAGCCAATGCCGTTGCGAGCCCGCTTATAGACCGGGAATTTCGTAATCTCCATGTCATTCAAGAAGATCTTACCCTCGTTAGGAGTGACCAAACCTACTGTCATATAAAAGGTGGTCGTCTTTCCCGCTCCGTTCGGACCAAGCAAACCAACGATCTCCCCTTGTTTCACGTTAATCGATACATGATTCACGACCGTACGAGTCCTATATTTCTTTACCAAGTCCTCCGTACGGAGCACCATTCGTTGTTCGTCTGACATAAGCTACTTAAAAATTTAACGCGAATGTACGTGATAATCCGCAGATCTACATCACATACATTCGCAAAAAAGCGATAAGAGAATTTAATAACTCCACTCAGATTGCCACTCGATCACGGGTTGCTCCCCCTCGAATCGGATAGGAAGCCAGATATAACGTCCGTCTATAGCGTTCTCCGGAGTCCAACGATCTCCCATATAAATAAAGCGATCCGCATGGCCGGGTACAGGCAATACGTACGTGCTCTGAGAATAAAACGACACCTCCGAGTTCTCTCCCCTAAACGGATTTTCCAATTCCTTCCAAGGTCCCCAAATCGAGGAAGCGACGGCCGATCGTCCCGCATTCGGAGCCCAGCCCGTACAGCCGGACATAATCAAATAATATTTCCCCTTCTGTTTGAACAAGGCTGGAGCTTCCATGAAACGCCCCGGGAAGAAACGGGCGTACTTACCGGAATAACTCGTATAATCATCGGTCAGCTGCGATATATGCAAGGTACTATTCTCTTCCGAGGAATAAATATGATAAGCGATGCCATCGTCATCCACGAAAAGGTTCATATCCCTAGCCATTTGTCCGGAGATCTGGTCACGCCCCAATAAATTCAAGCTATCCGGATGGGCTGGTAACTCTCCACCGCTAAAACGTAGATCTGCGGAAAGCGTACAAGGTTGCTTATGTAGTTCCTGTACATTAACCGGCCAAAAACCGGCATTCGGACGGAAAGCGTTTACGAACGAGTAAGGCCCCACCACGTTTTTACTGACAGCCACTCCACTCAATGCTCCCGAATAGCCAGCACCTCTCGGCTCTAAATGAAACCACATTACATATTGATCATTCTTTTTATTATAAATCACTTTCGGACGCTCCAACACGCATCCCTTAGCAATATGGCTCGTCGTATCATCCGGCACGACCGATAAGGCGATTCCCTCGTCTTTCCAATTATATAAATCTTTCGACGAATAGCAATGAACGCCTACTTGAGCCAGATTTCCAGCCGAGCCCTCCGTTTTATGCTCACCAAACCAATAATAAGTATCCCCGATCCGTAGAATACCGCCACCATGAGCGTTTATATGTACCCCTTTATCATCCGGCCAAACTTCCCCCGGCTTAAAAGAAAGATCCTTCCGCTGGCAAGCCACACATAAACACAGCAAGCCGATCACTCCTAAAAGAATTCGCTTCATAAAAGTATTTTTTAGTATTTAAGAAAGCAAACATAGTTAAAAAAGAGGGATGTGGCAAACTTTAATACCATAGGATTTACAAATAAAACCAATCTTGTTTCTAAGATGTTATATGGTTATTAGTGGATTTTACGCTATCTTTGCAAATTGAAATCAGAAATTTATCAAGATAAAAATGAATAAAGCATTACACAGAATGGGTGAGTATACCCTACTGATGATGAAGAGTATAACACTTCCAGACCGGTGGAGTATGTTCTTTAAGCAATTGATCAAAGAGATATACAAGCTAGGCGTGGATTCTCTTTGGATTGTCATAATCATCTCGGTCTTTATCGGTACGGTTATCGCCATCCAGATCTCCTTGAATATCAGTTCCCCCTTGATTCCTAAGTTTACGATCGGCTATACCACCCGTGAGATTATCTTGCTGGAATTCTCTTCCTCTATCATGGCACTAATCCTAGCGGGTAAAGTAGGCAGTAATATCGCCTCCGAGATCGGAACCATGCGAGTCACCGAGCAGATAGACGCCATGGAAATCATGGGTGTTAATTCCGCCAACTTCCTGATCCTTCCGAAAATGCTCGGTTTGATGATCTTTATTCCGGTATTGGTTATCTTCAGTATGTTCACCGGTATCATGGGCGGCATATTCGCCAGTTACTCAACGAGTACGGGAATGACTCCTTCCTCGTTCGAGTACGGTTTACAATTCTACTTCAACGAGTTTTACATTTGGTATTCTATTATCAAATCCGTAGTATATGCGTTCATCATCTCATCCATCGCCGCCTATTTTGGCTATAACGTAAAGGGAGGCGCCCTAGAGGTAGGTAAGGCAAGTACGAATGCCGTGGTCATGAGCAGTATCATGATTTTACTTGCCGACGTAATATTAACCCATTTAATGCTTACTTAAAAATGATCGAAGTTAAGAATATAACGAAGTCTTTCGATGGACGTGTCGTCTTGAAAGATATAAGTACGACGTTCGAGGATGGTAAGACGAATCTGATCATCGGACGAAGCGGTTCGGGTAAAACGGTAATGATCAAGAATATCATCGGGTTAATGAAACCTGATACCGGACAGATATTATACGACGGCAGAGACTTGATCACGATGAACAAGCATGAGTTAAATATGCTGCGTCGGGAAATGGGTATGTTGTTCCAAGGTTCCGCTTTATTCGACAGCATGACGGTAATGGAAAACGTAATGTTTCCTTTAGATATGTTCTCTAAAGACTCAACGAAAGAGCGCAGGAAACGTGCGGAATTCTGTTTGGAACGTGTAAACCTGTCCGAGGCCGGACATCTATATCCTTCCGAGATCAGTGGAGGTATGATGAAACGTGCCGCCATCGCAAGAGCGATCTCCCTAAATCCTAAATACCTGTTCTGCGATGAGCCGAACTCCGGACTAGACCCCAAGACTTCTCTATTGATCGATGATTTGATTCACGACATTACGGTGGAGTACAATATGACGACCGTTATCAATACCCACGACATGAACTCCGTGATGAATATTGGTGATAATATCATCTTTATTAAGGAAGGCGTGAAGGAATGGCAAGGAACAAAAGAGCAGGTAATCACCTCTAATAACCAAGCGTTGAACGATTTCATCTTTGCGTCCGACCTGTTCAGGAAAGTAAAAGAAGTAGAAATGCTCCAAGAGGAAGGGTAAGTTAACATACTTGGCAAAGTATCTTAACTTCATCGGCTAAGTATCTTAACTTAAATGGCAAAGTATCTTAACATACTTCGTCATTTAAGCCAGCTTACTTTTTCCACTTATTTTTTATAGACCAAACACGTCCTTGATCTTATCTGCATAATCCAATTTCTCCCATGTGAATAACTCCACATCACAAGTAACCGGCTTCTGCAAATAACGGGAAGAGAATGTCTTCGTCACCGTCTGGGGTTTGCGTCCCATATGACCATAAGAAGCGGTCTCGAAATAAATCGGGTTACGCAATTTCAAACGCTCCTCGATCGCTTTCGGACGCATATCGAAGATATCCCAGATCTTAGCGGCGATCTCTCCGTCTGTCATATTCACCTTCGCACGGCCAAAAGTATTCACGAAAATATTCATCGGTTTAGCCACACCGATCGCATAAGACACCTGTACCAGCATCTCATCCGCCACACCGGCGGCAACCATATTCTTAGCGATATGACGAGCGGCATAAGCAGCCGAACGGTCTACCTTAGAAGGGTCCTTTCCAGAGAAAGCACCACCGCCATGAGCACCTTTGCCACCGTATGTATCCACGATGATCTTACGGCCGGTCAAACCGGTATCACCGTGAGGACCACCGATCACGAACTTACCGGTCGGGTTCACGTGATAAATGATATTATCATTAAACAAAGCCTGTACATGAGCCGGATATTGAGCCTTCACACGAGGTATCAATATCTTCTTCACGTCTAAGGCGATCCTCTTTTGCATAGCCTCATCCGCTTCCTTCTGTGAAATACCTTTCGGACCGATAAACTCATCATGCTGCGTGGATACCACAATCGTATCGATACGCAACGGCTTACCGTTATCATCGTATTCAATCGTAACCTGACTCTTAGCGTCCGGACGTAAATAAGGCATCAAATCCGGTTCTTCCTTACGGATCTTCGCCAATTCCCATAATAAACTATGAGATAAGTCCAACGCCAAAGGCATGTAATTCTCAGTCTCATTAGTAGCATAACCGAACATCATACCTTGGTCGCCGGCACCCTGTTCATAGGGATCCGCACGCTCTACGCCACGGTTGATGTCGCCACTCTGCTCATGGATAGAAGAGAACACACCACATGACTTCGCTTCAAACTGGTACTCGCTTTTCGTGTAACCAATCTTCTCGATCACGCCACGTGCCACTTCCTGCACATCCACATACGCACTTGATTTAACTTCTCCAGCCAAGACAACCTGTCCGGTTGTAACAAGGGTTTCGCAAGCAACTTTCGAATTCTTGTCATACGCCAAGAACTCATCCAGCAAAGCATCCGATATTTGATCGGCTACTTTATCGGGGTGCCCTTCAGACACCGATTCGGAGGTGAATAAATAACTCATCGTTTTAAATTGAAAAGATTACTAATCTACAACTGAATTGAACTTGGAAGGATTTTTCTGCCGGACGGCAACGAAAAGGATATGTTTTTAGCATTTTTTCCCGTGGTTGCAAGCAATACAAATCTATCCACGTCAATTCATTCGCAAAGATACGCAATAATTGAGAATTGAAAGTTGAAAATTGAAAATTATTTCTTCTTTTTGGAATTACGTAAGGCTTTTTTATATTTAAAACCGGCCTTCCATTTCGCTGAATCAGAGCCATGTGTCCCTTTCAAGAAATCAGAGAACTTGATTTTCTTACCATTCGAATCTTCCGCTTCGCCTTTCGCTTTCTTGAAGACGATCCCTTGCGTCATCGCTTTATTAATTTCTTTATTCATAACTCAAATCTCGTAGTTCATAATTAAAACTTATAATTCGGATAAAAGTTCACGCATCGTCTTGCCAAACACAGGATGTTTCACCGACGGAGCTACTTCTGCCAACGGTTCCATTACAAACGACCGTTTGTGCATCAGAGGGTGCGGTAGCGTCAGCCGCTCCGTATGCAGGATTTGCTCATCCACCATTAACAGATCGATATCGATGATACGGTCATGATACGCACCATCACTTTTTTCGATACGTCCCATCTCGATCTCGATCAAACGGGTAGCGTCTAATAATTCCATAGGGGAAAGTTCCGTCGTCATAACGATCACGGCGTTCAAGAAAGTGTTGTCCGATTCAAATCCCCAAGGCTCCGTCTCATACATATCAGAAAGGGCAAGAACATCTCCCACCCTTTCAGCCAACAGCGCCGCCGCTGTCACCAAATTTCCTCGTTTATTACCTACGTTCGTACCTAATCCAAGGTAAGCTGTCGCCATAGAAACCGGATTAAAGGATTAGCATAGCGTCGCCGTAAGCACCGAAACGATATTTCTCTTTCAAAGCGATATCGTAAGCGTCCATGATCAACTCATAACCACCGAAAGAAGCTGTCATCATCAATAATGTAGACAACGGCATGTGGAAATTTGTCACCATGCTGGTAGCCACGCTGAAATCATACGGAGGGAAGATAAACTTATTCGTCCAGCCCTCGAACTCTTTCAGATGACCATCCGTACTTACGGCCGTCTCGATCGCACGCATCACGGAAGTTCCGACCGCACAAACCTTGTGCCCCTCATCCTTTCCCTTGTTCACGATATCCACTACATCGGCATTTACGACCATTTGCTCAGAATCCATCTTATGCTTTGTCAAATCTTCCACGTCGATCTCACGGAAATTACCCAAGCCCGAATGCAATGTCAAGAAAGCGAACTGGCAATCCTTGATCTCCAAGCGTTTCATCAACTCACGGCTAAAATGCAATCCCGCAGCAGGAGCCACAACCGCACCTTCTTCCGCAGCAAAAATATTCTGATAACGATCCTCGTCTTCCGGTTCCACCTCACGTTCGATATACTTAGGCAGCGGAGTCTCGCCCAAGGCATACAAAGCCTTCTTAAACTCGTCGTGGTTCCCGTCATATAAGAAACGGAGCGTACGACCACGCGAAGTCGTATTATCAATTACCTCCGCGACCATGGAATCATCCTCGCCAAAGTATAACTTATTACCGATACGGATCTTACGAGCCGGATCCACCAATACGTCCCACAAACGTAAGTCCTCGTTCAGCTCGCGCAACAAGAACACCTCGATACGCGCCCCTGTTTTCTCCTTGTTACCGTACAAGCGAGCGGGGAACACTTTCGTGTTATTAAAGATAAACACGTCACCTTTTCCATAATAGTCTAGAATATCCTTGAATTCGCGATGCTCGATCTCACCTGTATCACGATGAACGACCATCAACCTCGACTCATCTCTGTTCTTCGCCGGATGTAAAGCGATTAATTCCGACGGTAAGTTAAATTTGAATTTCGAAAGCTTCATAATGCACTCTATTTATTTTTCTTCTTCTATTTTTACCACATTCTTCTCTAAGAAATCATCGATCTCCTCCGGAGACATACACATATCCAAGGTTACCTCTCCGATGCGAGTCCGTTCCAAGCCAATCAAATGAGCGCCGGAATCCAAGGCCTTCCCGATATCACGAGCCAACGCACGAATATAGGTACCTTTGCTACATACCACCCGTATCTTTATAACAGGCAAATCGCACTCCAGCAACTCCAGTTCGTCTATAACCAATGTCTTGGATTTTAGTTCAACCTCCTCTCCTTTCCGGGCTAGCTCATAAGCACGTTTACCTTCGATTTTGCAAGCGGAGAACACCGGGGGAATCTGTTGGATCGTACCCACGAATGTCTTTAAAACCTCCTCCACGAGCTCACGGGTTATATGTTCCGTGGGATACACGGCGTCTATCTCTTTCTCCAAATCGAAAGACGGGGTAGTCTCTCCCAACTTCAACGTAGCGATATATTCCTTCGTCTGATATTGAAACTCATCGATCCGCTTCGTAGCCCTTCCGGTACAAACGATCATCACACCTGTAGCCAAGGGATCCAGTGTCCCCGCATGTCCAACTTTAATCTTCTTTACCTTCAGTTTCCGACTTAGCTTATAGCGAAATTTATTAACTAGGTCAAAAGAAGTCCACGTTAGCGGTTTATTAAAATATAAAATCTCTCCAGCTATAAAATCCATTCTTTATTTCAGTAATGTACAAGCAATTGTCACCAATCCCGCGATCGCGCAATAGATAGCGAAATAAATCAGTTTCCCCTTTTTCACGATGTTGATCATCCATTTACAGGCCACGCAACCGGAAACAAAAGCGGCCACGAAACCTACCGCTAATGATAATGCGGGAATGCTCCCGGCCACATCTTCACCTTTCACCATCTTCATCACATCCAACAACGCCTCTCCCAAGATCGGAGGTATTACCATCAAGAAAGAGAACTGGGCTAGTTTCGCCTTATTATTTCCCAATAACAAACCGGTAGCGATCGTTGATCCGGAACGTGACAAACCCGGCATCACGGCGCAAGCCTGAGCCAGACCGATAATAAAAGCATCTTTCATCGAGATCGACTCTTTCTGGCGTGGTTTGGCATAATACGAAAATGCCAGCAAAGCCGCCGTCAATAGCTGCATACAACCAACGACCAATAAACCTGATCCAAAGATTTGTTCTACCGTATCTTTAAAGAATACCCCAACGATCCCGATCGGAATCATGGAAATCAAGATATTAATCACATACTTCGTCTCCGCGTTCATCTGAAATTTAAACAAACCACGGAATATCCAATCGATTTCCTTCCATAAAACCACTAACGTACTGAATACGGTCGCCACATGTACGACGATCGTAAACGCAAGATTCTCCTCTCCCTCTATACCAAACAAAGCTGAGCCAATCGCTAAATGACCGCTACTGCTCACCGGCAGATATTCGGTCAATCCCTGTACGATACCCAGTATCAAGGCCTCAAACCAACTCATTCTGTTACTTCTTTATCTTTGCTATTCTTCAAGATTCCAAAAATCATCATCACGAAACCAATAACCGTAACCACCGGAGCTACCACGATACGGCGGGCGCTGAATATATCGGGATTGAACGTATTATCCCCGGAACCTCCACCACTCATCAATATGAAACCAAGCACGATGCAGGCAACCGCTACCGCAATCAGTATAAAATTCTCTTTTCCGAAAGCAAAATCTCTTTTAGCCATCTTTCTCAACTCTTTATTATTCGTACATTAAATATAATACAACTTATCGACCCCCATCCGCAAATATTTATTCACGGCAAAAATGGTCGCGATCACGGACAAGACAATACCTAAAGCAAACACTGCCACATAAACCAATAATAATGTTTGCATATCCAATATCTGGATAAAACCTTTCAATTCATTTTGCAAATAATATAACGCTCCGGTTAGCATCAATATTGCCAAGATAGAGGCGAAAATGCCACTTACTATGTTATATTTCACAAAAGGCCTACGTATAAAGCCGGAAGTAGCCCCCACTAGCTTCATCGTATGAATTAAGAATCGTTTGGAATAAATCAACAGGCGAATCGTATTACTGATCAACACGAACGAGATAATCATCAGTACCGCAGCCAAGGTTAGCAGGATCAAGCCCAACCGCTTCATATTATTATGGACCATCTCCATCATATCCTTTCGGTAAAGCAGCTCCGAGACCGACGTATAGTTTCTAATCTTCTTCTCTATCACTTGGAGGCTATCGGGGTTGGCGTACTCCGAATGCAGTTTCACCTCAATCGAGGCCTGTAAAGGGTTAAAGCCTAAGAAGGTTTCCGGATTCTCGCCCAGTTCTTCTTCCAACTCTTTCGCGGCTTGCTCTTTCGATATATACTCGGTTGATTTTATAAAAGGAAGAGCATCCAAGCTCTTCTGCATTTTCTTTATCTCAGTTTCTTTTTGGTTATCTTTCAGCACGATGGAGAAAGATAAGTTCTCTTTCACATAAACGGAGAGTTTATTACCCAACATCCCTATCAATAGAATGAGTCCTAGCAAGAATAGTACCAAGGAGATACTAATAACAGACGTAAGCCGGGAGTTAAAGAAAGAAACAGAACTAACTTTTTTATTTTCAGCCATCAGACTCTCACTTATTAACGTTAAATAAATTAAGGAGATGCGTACAGAGAACACACCTCCCAATTTTCTTGCAAAAGAACGAATAAAATAAGTAAGCCGAAAGGGTTTTAGAATATTTAACCTCTACAACTCTAACAAAGGCCATTCGTACATATACAATATATAGATTATTTCTGATTGAATACCAAGTCCAACCCTTGACTTCTATAGAATCCGAAACGGGTATCACTTGATATAAGCGGTAGATGTTCCGTTATGGCATGCGCAATAATTACGTGGTCTGAGGGATCTTTGTGTCCCTGCGCCTCATTGATCTCCATATGCGCATACGTTTGCATATGTTCTTTTTTCAATGGCAATATTTTCACATAAAACTCCTTTTCTATGGCAACGATCATCGCTTCTGCCGACTTCCATCGTTTAGAACACAGTCCTTTATTTCGATAAGCGACAATCAGCTCACGTACGGACTCGGCACTTATATAAAGAAGGGTTTCCGGTTCTTGGATAATAGCATCTATATCCCTATTTAGATATTCGGGATCAGATGCCATATATACAAAAATATTCGTGTCAATGAGATATCGCATTTACAGTAAAAATTTAGGGTCATTTACAATCAGACTTCCCTTTAACCGCTGCATAGCTTCCCATGTCTTACTTACCTTTCTTTTTCCAGTCTTCGCCACAGTTGTTTTAGTTTTGGCATTTTCTTCCTTTTTCTTTTCTTCATTTTTTTCCATAAGGCTTTCTGTTTTAATTTTCTATGATACAAAGATAACGTTTTATTTAATTATATCAGAACAAAAACAGATAAAGTAAAGCTTATAGGATAAAAAAGAAGACCGCCGGAACTGAGTATTCCTAGCGGCCTTCCCCAACATTAAAGACTCAAGGGTTAGTTTCTTAAAATAAGGTTGTTAGCGAACGTTCACTTTCACTGTTATACGCTTACCATTCTCGTTGATCTCTATCAGATAGATTCCTGTCGATACCGGGATACGGGTAGTTCCGATAATTGAGTCGCCATACAGGCTAACTCCAGTCACCGCTATGATACGGATCGAGATTGGACGGGCCGGATGAACGGTTATCGCACCTCGCTCGCAATAGATTTGATGATCGTTGATGATTTGCTCGATACCTACCGTACCGGAGACAGTTACCACACAAGACGCCGTCTTGTTTCCATCATCGGTAGCCACAGTAATCTTGCAGGTACCGATTTTCAGCGCGGTAACGACACCATCTGCGTCAACAGTAGCCACCGTCTCGTCGCTGCTGCTCCAAGAGACGGTTTTCATCGTGGCGTTATTAGGGGTAACTTTCGCTTGCAAGGCAAAAGATTCACCTACGGCCAATGCCTTGGACGTGATATTCAAGGAAACTCCCGTAACAGCCACATCTGTTCCCGGAGGTGTAGAAACCGGCTTGAACTCTGCCATAATAGCCAAGGACTTATCGACTTCAATCTCTACAGGCGAAGTCGTATACTTCTCTTCGCCTATTTGAATAACGGCCAATTCATAATCCGGATTGGCTTCCGCCTCAATGGTTAGCTTAGTCGCTTTCGCCACAGCGGTTCCACTCGTTATCTCGGTCTTCTCGCCCTCACCCTTCAACATATAGACTTTCAAAGAACCATTTTCCGGTTGAGCGAACGTGACAACTAACGCATCCGAACTTTTCACCGTAACCTCCGCTTCCGTAGTCGCATCCTCATAATTCGGATCATACGACGTGAAGATCACTTCCTTTTTCTGGCTATTGCCGGGTTTCAATATAGCTGACGCATCAGCCCATTCAAATTTACCGGATATGGTAGTCCCATCGGCACCTTTCGCAACACCACCGGATAATAGGGATTCCGACAAGGACTGACCTTCCGTGATCGTAGATGCGGTAGGAGCCACTACCTTTACGACCTTCGCTTTCTTTATCACTAATTTCTTGGTTGCCTCGAAAGATCGCCAGTTCTCATCCCCGGTACGTGTTACAGTCACAAGATAAGTACCTGCGTTCAATGGGGTAGCAACCGATCCATCCGTATTTGAATATTTAATATTTACATCTGTCGGATAACTACCGCTCAAAATGTCTTTCAATTCCACGAGCCTTACGGAACCATTATAAACAAACTCCAAATCTGAAGGATTCGCCGTTATTTTAGGTTTATCCACAAAATTCGGGGTGTATGTCGCATCAGCCGCCAAAGTAACCGTTATCTCTGGTTTCTTTCTATCGGCGCTTGAGACATTATCACTCCAAGAATCAAAACGCTGATTCTCGCTAGGAGCTACCGCTCGCAACTTTAAAACCGTATTCTCCGGAACTTCCGAATAATCGCTAATAACCAAGCCTCCATTCGTAACCTCCGTATTTGAGGTACTTAAAGAAAACGTTTTTACTTCACCAACCGGCATTGAATAATCTACCGATTCATAATTACTCTTGTCAAGTGGGGTAAAGCGCAGAATATTTACCTGATCCTTTGTCGGGATTCCGGTCACATTCGCACGAAGCGCCGATTTTTGTGTAGAAGGATTCCATTCCACATCCTCGAAGTCTTGAGTAAGTTTAGCATCAACCTTTTCATAATTATCCCCTCCTATAGTCGGTACTTCCAGCAATGCCATACCAGCCTTCTTGATAATCAGCTCGGCAGTTACATCCACGGCTTTAAATAAATCATCCTCGCCACGGGTAATCCGAACTTTATAAGTTCCGGCCGATTTAGGATTCTCTGTCATTTCTACCCCACTCCGGGAATATGCGACCTTAAAGTCCAAACCGGAATAGCCCGTAATCTTAGCCTCGAAATTCCGGTATTGCTTATTATAGACTACCGTTTGCGTCGTCTTATCAATCAGCGAGGCCAAATCTTTCTTCTCCACATAATTAGCGGTAACAACCATAGGGCCGGAAACGGTGAACACATCTCCATCCTTGATCTCGGAAGAGTTCACCATCATATTCATAAAACGATATCCCGTTTCCGTCTCAACAGAAGCGGTCAATTGAGTCATATAAGGAACCTTAGAACCGGAAGCCACCTCTTTACCGGCCTTATCTTTCAATACGACTTTACCCGCATTGGGGATATTCAACGCCGAGGTTATTTGATATTTCACCAATTGGAAACTTGCGCTCACCGTAACATCTCCGGTCCCAACCATAAATGAGCCATCAGCCTCATTATAATTCGCGCCTTCCACTTTCACGGATGCCAGCTCATAGCCATAATCCGCATTTCCTATCACCTTCACTTTCACACCTTCAGAGATAGCCTCACCGGGAGTAACAGGCGCCTTCGTATCCACCTCGATCAGATTAACGCTACCATTCTTCAACTCCCCAACCTTGACCAAATGTTTATCCGGTTCTTTTTGCAGGAAATCAGCCGATATATCAGCGGCTTGTGTCAAAGTATAAGAACCGTTATTCACCAAAGCCCCGTTCACTTTCACGGACTGAACCATATAGCCCGCATCCGGAGTCGCCGTGATAGTCAATAAGGTTCCCTGCAAAAACTCAGCACCATTCTTTACCTCCACGCCATTCGCGAAGACCTTCAAGGAACCATTCATCGGATCCGTAAACGTCACGCCATAAAGGACTGGATCAAAACGGGCTACGATATCCAAGTTCGCATTCGCTTGCAACTCCCGTGTAGCCGATGTATTCCCATCACTCCAACCGGCAAACCGGTAATTCTTATCCGCGACGGCTGTCGCTTTCAAAACCGAGCCTCTCGCGTATTTATCATTTGCGGTACGCCCCTCCAAGATGACAGTACCGAAATTACCAGCGGTAACATTCATAGAATAAACAGGAATTACGTTCAAGGTTATAAACGTATCTTTAGCCGCATAGAGAACAGGATCATTCGGCTCGAATATCAAGTCGTACTTTTTCTTATCCGGAGAAGCGATCTCGTTCGGAGCTTTCCAGATAAATGATCCGGAAGAAGTACCATCGATCAAGGTACACGCCGATAAAGCCTGTCCTTCCTCAATACGACCCGGAGTAGGTAACACCAAACTCTCCACCTCTTTCTTGCTCTCCACCACTAACGTAACCGTATCAGAGAGGCTACGGTATGTCAAGTCCTCCGCACGGCTCAAACGGGCCTTATAAGAACCCACAGCCAGCGTGGAAGGCAATGTCGTAACCCAAGCCGTACCGCTCAATTGATATTCGATCTTGATATCCCCGACAGCGCTTGTTACCGTGACCGGCTTGATGGAGCCGACCGTCTGGACAAGGTTGTTAGCCACGAACCTCACCGTATCCTTGGAGACGAACGCAAAAGTATAGCTATCGCCACTCATCAGATTAGGAGTCGTGTACGTGTAAGAGGTATTTCCATTAGCATACGTTCCCTTGATCTTCGAGATATCCACGTCCGAAGAGGCTTGCTTAATAGCCCCTAGCCTATAGTTGGCATTTGATACGATCGAGAAAATGACGGGCTTACCGTAAGCGATCTCACCACCGCTCATGATGTCCTTGTTGTTCATCTTGGCGGTAACCGTACCCTGTCCACCATCGACAGCGTAAGCTAAGGTATTGGCATTACGGATCGTAAACGTTTTAGAGGAATCCTCTAACGCGGCATACTCCATGGTCTCCGGACTAAATAAGACGATCTTATAAGCTCCGACTATCTGCGGTAACGTGGAAGTCTCCGAACCATCGGCCGCACGATATCGAACCGCTTGTCCCGCTATTTCCGGCGTAAACTTAATAACCGGCAAATTCTTCCCGGCCACGATCTCGTCTTTTGTCGCCGAAGAACCTGTTACACTCACGGAAATCGTTTTCTTCGCGGCGAAACCTACCGACAAGGTCGTAGAGGCGGCTAACGAGGCGGTCGTATAGGTATAAGAGATGGTGTTATCCTTGTTAAGCGCACCTTTTGGCAAGGCTGATACCGCGGTTCCATTCACAACAATCTTATTCAATAGAAATCCGGGGTTAGCGATAATTGTAAATACGGCAGGTTGCCCGTTAATGATCTCGCTACCGCTTGCCATGTCCGTAGAGCCCATCTTGGCGGTAACCGTACCTTGTCCGACCGTTTCCACGTTATAATTTAATACATTCGCTTTAGATACCGTGAACTTCATGTTCTCATCCTTCAAGGCGGCATATTCCGCGGTCTCGGGACTGGTCGCAACGATCGTGTAAACACCATCCGCCGCAGGAAGTTTATCGGATAAAGCTCCGGAAGCGTTCTTATATTGAACCTTCTGCCCCGCTATCGTATTGGGGGTAAATGTGATAACCGGAAGATTCTTACCAGCCAAAACCTCATCCTTCGTGGCAGATAATGGATTGGCTGTTACAGATACGGTTTTCTTCGCGGCAAATCGCACGTCAATAACCGTAGAAGCGGTCAATGCCGATGTCGTATAATCCGCATAGGAAGTCTCATTCGTAGAAGAATTAAAAGTTCCTTTCGGCAAAGTCACCTCATTATTATCTACGGTAAGTCTGCTCAACACATAACCGGGCTTGGAGGTAATCTTCAATACGGCTGGCTTATTATAAACGATCTCACCATCACTAGCGATAGTGGAGCCATCCATAGAAGCGGTTACAGATCCTTGCGCCTCCTCAAACGAGTAGGAAAGCGTATGGGGCGGTTGTACTTTGAATAGAATCTCCTTGTTTATGGCGGCTTGCGTATCAGTCTCCGACTTGGTTACGACAACATAATAAAGTCCAGCCTTTTCGGGTAGCTCATCCATCAAAGCAGCAGAGCCATCCTCCCTGTATTGTACTTTATACCCCGTAATAACCGGGTCAAAAGTAACCTTGGGCAAATTCACCTTCGCTCTTATCTCATCCAAGGTGGCATACTCAGGAGAGATCGTGACCGTCACCTGCTCTTTCGCCTTGAACACCGCCTTGATTTCCGTACTACCGGTTAAAGCGGTGGAAGTATAGGAATAAGTGGTCGTATTATCATTTTGAAAAGTACCGCTCGGCAACGTGCCAATAGTAGCCGTATTCATCGTTATATCCGACAGGACATATCCGGGCTTCGCCGTGATCGTGAAAACGGGTTTACTATTATATGCCACCTTGGAACCTGTGGCTACCGTACTGGTTATGGTTCCTTGATCCGTATTCGCCGAGCTATAATTCAACGTCACCTTGAACGTCGGAAGATCCGGGGCGGAACGTAAATCTGAATCTTGCGCATGTACCTGTGCCATCGCGATGACAGCAAGGAATATCGCTAATATACTCTTTTTCATGTTTATCTTTGTTTTAATCGTTATTTAACCCTTACTAATTGACCGTTCACGGCATAGATGCCCGAAGGAACCATGATCCGCTGTCCGTCCGTAACCTCGCTACGATAAGCGACCTTGCCATTCATTCCGATGATCACCACGTCCATAGGCTCCGGCGTGTGGATCACGATAGCGCCACGATCGGTAGTCACGTAATAACCATCTACCGGCTCGATCGTCTGGTTACCCGTAACCACGCCATCGCCGATACGTAAAGAGCGAAGCGTACTCAATGTCTTGGCGTCTGTCAAGACAAAGCTTTGGAAAGGCTTGATCTCCGGGTTTGCCTCTTGCTCGAAAGAGGTTCCATCCGCTGTCAATATATAAGCGGATTGTTTCAAGGTAATCGTAAATGTATTCGGATTCGAGCACATCAAGAAAGTACCTGTTTCAGTTGGAGCGGCAGGTTCTTCCAAGGTCTTGAATTCGAAAGCTCCTTCGGAAGAGATCGTATAGGTATCGCCATTAGCCGCCCAAAGACCAGCCATGCCAAAAGCACTCTCATCCACCACGAACTCCGGAGTCTTATTATCCTTCAACCTTGCGAACCAGATACCATTATCAACATTTTGAGTACTTGGAGCCGAGATCTCCTCCTCCGTAGAGTTCTTGATCACGGCAGAGGTAAATGGCATTCCAAACGCCTTCCATCCTGTAGCAGACAAAAGTGGAGCGAAACGAAGAGACCGAGCCGTCAACTTCCCTTCCGTAGCGGTAAATACCACTTGTGCATCCTCTTCCATCATCACTGTATCTAAAGCCATAGGTACCGAGACAGTCAGTGTCGCTCCATTTAGAATATTCACCTGTCGATCTTGAAAAGATGTGGCCCACGTAGTATCACTTTTTATGTCAATGGCTACTACACATTCTTTTATAGAAAATGACTGCGCACCTTGATTCAACCAATAAACCCTTTTAAATGGATTAGCAATAGCATATGCTTTAGCTGTATTTTCCTCTATTACTAAACGACCATCCTTGCAATTAAAAATAACACCATCCGGGATCGTATAAGGCTCCCATGTGTCCACATCCGGAAAGAAATTAGGCTTTGCCGCATTTAAAGAATTAAGCGTTTCTGCCATAGTCGTATCAGGAATCAGTATTATATCTCCCGCATAGGCAATGCCTTCATGGTAATATGTACTCTCATACAATTCTCCAAAATCGATTGCTGTTACTATAGAGACCGCCGCATTCCTAAATGAACCATCCGGTTTATTAATGATTACACAAGGTTTCCCTTTCTGATCTTGAAATTGCACATCAGTGCCTTCCACCATAACTACATTATTATATTCATCAGGATTCATACCATAACCCACTATAGTTGGGTTCTTTATGTTATCAGTAGTTGAGACAATTGTTTTTCCTTTCAATATAATCTTATTATCACAAGGAGTAGGAGTATAACTACCATTTATTTTAATCGGAGTCATTGCCATTGTCTCTTGTTCATCAAACTTATTCCCGATATAAGAATCCTCAATCACAATCTCGTTATTGGAAGCTCCCACTGTAGAATTATTTGTTGATATCGCTATAGCCGCAAAACTATCGGAAACACCCTTATTTTTTGTCTTACCAGTTAAGGTACTCCCGCCCGAAACATGAACGTTCATATCTGAGGTCTCATACAAATAGAGAGCACCGTATCCTACGATGTTCGATTTATTCTTTATTGTCAATTTTTGATCGCCGGCGTTATTAGCATAAATACAATAATGGTTATTTAGCAAGATTGTCGTACTATCTACCGTCACTGGCGTTTTTTTATGGTGAATATATACACCAAATTGATTCGAACCGTTCACCAGTCCATCAATCTTTGTGTTAACAAGAGAGACATCCGTCAGTTCTCCATCAATAAGAACTCCTGCTTGTGCGTTAGCCGCCAAATTTATTGTAGTATTTTCAACATGTACAGTCCCCTTTGCCGTTGCTCCCAGAAGAATCGCATTTTGTAATACTTCCGCAGGATTTGGGTTCTTACGATCACCATAGCCTTGTGTATTATTATTCATAATACAATTATCTATCAACAAATCCGCATTACCGGTTACCTCTATAATTGGAGTACATTTTCCAGAGGTAACTTTCGTTGGCGTATAATCGATACTCAATCCTTTTATTTTAACATCGGTAGCAGTATTATTGGCAGAGCCATTAACCAAGATCGCACCTTCTATAATTGTTTTATCTTTACCCGCACCTATAAGTCCTTGAGATCTATCCAATGTCAATGTCTGAGGTAAAGTATAAGTACCTATTGGTAGAATAATATTATCATTCTCAAAAGCCGAGGTCAAGCAACTCTTAAATGCAGTCGTATCCAATGCCATACGAACCGTATCACCTTGCGCCGAACGAATTACAATGGCTTCACAGATTTCATTACCCGATGCATCTACCGTCCTAAACTTTACTGATTGATCAGCCAATACTCTATTTAAGTAATTAGAATCATCAGAAATGAAAGCCGGATTATTATCTTGGCGCATCAAGCTAACTATAGTATTACCTCTCAATTCTACATAGCAATTATTTGCATGAGAATCTTCAATATATGTATTCTCCGCAAAACTTATGGGAGTCATCGGAGATATAGTTTGATCTTTAACGGAAGTCTGTATTTCCGAATCCGTAATCACATATCGCACATTCATCGTCGCTTGTATAGGCAATGTAGAGAAACCATTACTAGCGCCTGTCATCTCACTATAACCTACTAACTTCGAAGAAGAGACATTAACCACAGAGTTATCACATACCGCATTAGCATAAATAGCACACCAACCTTTAATAAGTGATTCATCTTTTATATTTATAGTCTGATTCGGGCCTAAGATATATATTGGATAATAAAATTTACCTAATTCTATCGTCGATTTACTTATATCTACGTTCATACCGTCACAATGCACATCAATACCAAATATGCCTGATCGTGGATATTCATTAACTGTAATCGAGGAATGATCAATCGTCAATTGGCTTACCGCACCATTGCAGGAAATACCACTTTGATTATCCGCTGCCATCATAATCGAAGAATTAATCAAATGAATCTCTCCACCCAGAGCCGTGGAATCAGATTGGATAGAGATACCCATCTTTTTATATACACCTTCACCATAACCAACGTACCATCCTTTTGCGTTATTAATCAAAGCACATCCTCTTAACGATAAAACCGCACTTTGATCCTTCATTAAAATCAGAGGTACAGGTTTCGTGGGGCTACTATAAACTTTTGCCTCATTCGTCAACTGAACATTTTGGAAAGAAACGTTCTTTTGCGTACCCGCTGAAATAACGAGATACCCTTTGAGAACTGATTTATCTTTTCCTTCTCCAACAATAGTTAACGCTTTAGGGATTGTTGATGAAACAGGAAAAGTTCCCTCTGCCAAATGAATGGTAGCCCCATCCGTGGCTTTTTCAATCGCTTTCGCAATTGTAGCCAGAGGAGCTTCCACACCACCTCCGTTACCATCAGAACCCGAAGTGCTGACATACAAATCCGTCTGTCCCCACCCCACACTCGTTGCCACCATAAACACGGCGAACAAGAAAAGTAGTCTTCTTTTCATACGATTAATTTTTATAAGTTAGTAATATTCAATTATTTAAAACATTTACCCTATATTCATAAACTCTGTAGTTTCCTGCATATCAGTCTTCTCATAATCATCATTTACAAGCAGTTATGCAAAATCATCGGTTATAAAACGACTAGTCTAAACGATCATTTTATTCTGGCGTTTTATTGAATTCAACGCATAAGCGTCCATATTTACATTTATGCGTTGATAATCAATTTTTAAAAGTTTCTCTGGATTTTGTTTTATTCAAAAATATAGCCTATCTTTAACGCCTAGAATAAACGATCGTTTAGACTAGGCGTTTTTATCTATTACAGAATACTTATAGATCAAATATTTTTACGTAAACAAAATTTTCTACCATAAAAACTTTATATCATCACAAGCTATAAGATTCTCTTCTTAAAGCATGTGGAATAGCATAACTAACCAAATATCAAACTGCAACTATACATAATTGAGATAAAAGGAGTTCTACAATATTGATTTTATGAAAACATCTACATTATCTACCACTACGCCATGTATGCTTTATAAATCAAAGTATTACATATAGGTTGTAGATAGCTTGACATCTACAATTATCATTCAACATCTACCACTTATACTTGACATTGATACTTTTTCTTTGCATTGGATAAGAAAACGTGTTATTTTTGAAAGACATTTCCCTTAGGGGAACAAAGAGTTTCTCCTAGAGAAAACTAAAGTTTCTTCTAGGGAAAACTAAAGTTTCGTAAGCATAAAACTGTCTTTTCCTGATTTATCTAGACACTTTTTTTGTTTATAAACGTAATCAGTAGACAGTAGTTATAAAGTAATACTGATATAGTAGTCACTTCTTTTAACTTCATACTGATAACATAGACACATTACCTCTGGGCCGAACAGAGCCCTTCTGAGAGATTAGTTGTTCGGCTTTGCAAAGCTATCGTATCCATCTCTTTCTCGTTACTTTTCACGGGTTTTCTTTTATTCCGCCACATTTTTATTTGCGTTTCCTTCTCCCCGTGCACTATGCCCGGGGTTTTATAACCGACACTCATGTGCGGTCGGCGGTAGTTGTAGAAGTAGATGTAGCGCTCTATCACGCTCGCGGCACGCTCGATGGTCTCGAACAGCCCTTGCCTATAGAGGCGTTCCACTTTAATTATCCCATTGATACGTTCCGCCACGGCATTGTCCGTGGGCTTGTAGTCTTCCGTCATGCTGATGGCAATGCCATGCCGCCGAAGGCGCTCCACGTACGCGTCGCAACAATACTGCACGCCACGGTCAGAGTGGTGTATCAGGCCCTCCAGATTTTCACTCCCTGTCATCTCAACGGCCTGGTCTATGGCCTGCCGCAACGCCTCAAGCGTGGCTGAGGCACGCAAGCTATCAGCCAGTACCCATCCCACTATCTTATGGGAATAAGCATCCGTGACCAGATGCAGGTAACAGACGTCTCCGCCGGCAAGCGGTATATAGGTAATATCGCTAACCCACAGTTGATTGGGAGAGGTTGGGACAAAGCCCTTTATCAAGTTCTTCCACTTATGGTAACGATGGTTGGAATTGGTTGTGCCCCTGGCTTTGCGCGGAGGAAGCATCAGGCGGTGTCGACGAAGCAGCGTGTAGAAGCTGTCGCGACCGGGCATGAACCTCTCTCCGAAGAGGGCGGTGAGCATGATCCACAGCTTGTAACCACCGATACCGGGATCCTCGCCACGTATCTCACGTACGGTATCCAGCATGAGACGTTCATTCTTCACATGGCTCCCTATGTCAGCCTTGGACTGGTAATAGGCTTGACGACAATGGCCAAACAGACGGCAGGCTGGCGCTACTTTCATCTTGCGAAGCCTGACCAGTTCCGTTACTATTTGGCCCCAGGTTTTTTTCTGATGGGAATGTTAAAATACTCTTCCGCACGCGTGATCATTAAATCACGGGCCTCGGTTTCCAACCGGGAGAAGGCAAGGGCCTTCTCCAACTCCTTAACACGCTTCTTGAGTCGCGCGTTTTCATCATGGTAATCCTCTTTGCTTCGATCGCTCATATCCGTAGGGGCTTGACACGGAGCCAAAGATACCTCTTTTACCACTGATTCATACTTCGCCAGCCATTTATTTAACAAAGTTATCCCACTAATACCATGTTGTTTGCAAAAACTGGTTTTGCTCATGCCGGATTGATAATAAGAATGAAGAAGATGCAATTTCTCTTCTTCGCTGTAATGCTCATGTTTTTTGCGCATAATAATTACACATTTTATTGTTATTGAATGTGTCTACCTATATCAGCATAAGACAAACTATAAATACCTATTATTCAATATCTTAAATCAATACACAAGGTATACAAATAACCAAGCAGACAGCTAGTTGGCATACCGTCGCAGAACGAGTAATGTGGTTAGCGAATAGTGAACGGCTGCATTTAGTGGTTGAAAAGCTGTAAATAGTGGTAGATGTAAGCTGATAGTGGTAGATGTTTATTATCTACCACCATTCAACAAATTTCTTATAATTAGATACTTATATAGATAATGGCAGATATGGTAGATGATTTAGTTTTTCATTTCATACTTAATGTACTGCTTCGGAGAATGGGTATACCCCGCAGGAAATCGACTTGAACAGCGAGCTTAAACAAAATCCCAGATATTAACGAAGTTATTCCTATATTCGGTCAATGTAAGTACCCCAATTGGATTGTGAAAGGCAGAAAAGCCACCGACTTCCCGTCTGTTTACTATAAGATTTACGGAAAAGAACTTAAAATATATGTGGTACAATGATTTTTACGCTGTCCTTTCGATAATTAATTGTAAATTCGCATTTGAAAAATCATCAAAAATTCAAAGGTTATATGGGTAACGAGTATTCTTTAGATGGTATGACTCTTAAGCAGCGCATAATAGCAATGCCAGAAGATCGTATTTTGTTTCGCTCCGACTTCCCTGAATATCACACAGAATTCGTGGGTAGCATTTTGTCTGAGTTAACGACAGAAGGAATCCTCGTAAAAATTACTCAAGGAATATATGCAAAGCCAAGAAAGAGCCGTTTCGGAGTGGTACTTCCTTCTGTTGATAAGATTGTACAGGCTATTGCAACTCGTGATAATGCAGAAGTATTACCATCTGGTATGACTGTTTTGCAGATACCGATGAATTTAAGTTGGGGGTTGAGACCATAAGGAGGTTGTTGCCAGAGATGGAAAAGGAACTGCAGCCAGATCGGCAGATTGCGCCTCTGTTTGACTGGAACGAGATTAAAGATAATAAGAATCTCCCTTATCCCTATATTGTGTCATTCACTTCACGAACAGACAATGACTACATGTGGAAAAAGTATGCAAAAACGGATGGGGTGGTTATGGCAATTGACGATAAGTTGGTCGATATGCTGCACGAGGAATATGCCAACATAGGATATGGCCTTCTTGGAGGTCCGCAAAAGAATATGGCTTTCAGATTACTCAAGGGCTATCCTCAGTTTTTCGTCAAACTGATAGCCATAGGTTTGCTCTCTCTCGCTGCTCCTCGCATCAAAGGGGCGAAGGATTATTGGATGGAAGAAGAAACTCGTGCTATCATCCCAATACCTGTTTCCGATTATCAATCTCTTATCAAAGGGTATGGCGATGAAATGATAAAGTTGGGACTGTCTCCAGCTGAGATATCTAAAATCGTCGCTAATGAATATGTTCGCCAACGAGATGATGGCTCAACGGTGTATTATCGAGAGATGCATCCGACTGTTGATCTCCTCAAAGGAGTGTATGTACGAAATACTGAAACAAAGGAAAACATAGAAATATTCTTAAGAAATATGGGATTGACAGTTCCAGTAAGGCAAGTATAAACTTTATTATCATTTTTTTGTTTTAAAAAACATGACAGATAGCATAAAATATGGAGACTTGGTGATGAACCAAGGAACTTCAAATCACTTTCAAAGTAGTACTGACTTTGAGAAGAATCTAAATTTGCTGAAAGATAAAATCCGGGAATTCTTTAACTTGAAGAATGTTAATTTTCTATTTGGCTCCGGTACCAGCAATGGGGCTATCCCTACCATTGCCAAGCTATATACCTCGTTGGAATTTACCCATGAGGAAGAAAAAACAGAATCCGAGTTCAATATTATTGCTACAAAATGCTAAGATAATCTCAAAAGGAATGAAAAGAACACATATGAAAATCCTGCTAAGTTTACTATGCTGTGTCGGTGTATTCACCCTATCAGCACAAAGTCGTTATTTCAAAGAAAGCGCTTCATGGCTTCAAAAGAGTGAGGCCTGCAAGCCAGTGTTAACCTATACGGAACATAAGCCGGTCAAACGGGTCACTTCCATCAAAGACGCGTCAGCCTACCAAGGTTGGCGCATGCGGGACGAAGGAAGCACGGATCTGTTATTCAATGAGTCCCTGAAGAAACATCCATCGGTTATAGTTGACTTCGGTGAGCATCTGACGGGTTATTTGGATTTCTCGCTCAAGCTCCTTAGCCAACAGGTTTCGGACGCTCCGGTACGTATCAAATTCACGTTCGCCGAAGTTCCCTCGGAATTGAACACGCCTTTCGACCCTTATCCGGGCGGTCTGTCAAGGGCTTGGCTACAAGATGAGGTGATGACGTTAATGACCGTACCCATAGAGGCCTCCATCCCCAGAAGGGTGTCTTTTCGGTATCTCAAGATAGAGTTGCTAGGCGCTTCCAGTTTCGATTTCGCCTTCGACAAGCTAACGTTCCGTGCGCAGACATCGGCTAAGACGGCTCCATTGCCACTGGCTTCCACTACCGATCCCTTGATCCGTAAAATCAATGAGGTAGGATTGCTTACATTAAAAGAATGTATGCAGACCGTCTATGAGGATGGCCCGAAACGGGATCGCCGGTTATGGATCGGAGACTTGTATCTGGAGGCGCTAGCGAACGCATGGTCGTATAAAAACCACGACTTGACGAAACGTTGCCTCTATTTATTAGCGGCTCTAGCCAATGATGAAGGACTGCTGCACGCCACCGTATTGGAGACACCGACCCCTCATCCGCAAAACGGTACGCATTGCTTGGACTATTCCCTGCTGTATAACGTAGCGTTGCTAGAATACCTGAAAGAGACCGGAGACAAGGAGGTCGCCTTGGACTTATGGCCGGTAGTGGTCCGCCAAATAGAGATGGCCTTGCGTCAATACTCGGACGATTGGATCTACGATATGCAAAAGAAACCGATTTATTGGTTGGTATTCGACTGGAAAGATAATTATGATCGCCAAGCATCTATGCAGGGACTTACGGCATTCTCATTAGAGAAAAGCTATGAGCTAGCTAAAATGCTGGGAAAAGAGAAGGAGGCTAGAGATTGGCCTCGTATCGCCGGCCAGATAAAGAAAGCCGCCCGGAAAACATTCTATGACCAAAAGAACGGGGTGATCGTAAGCGGCCCTAACCGTCAGGTGTCTTACCTATCACAGGTGTGGATGATCCTATCGGAGACGCTTACCGCCAAGGAAGGAGCAAAAGCGATGGCCACCGTCCTATCGATGCCCGACGCATGCTATCCGGGATGTCCGTACGCTTATCATTATGTAATGGAAGCCTTGTTGAAATGTGGAATGCGGCAAGAGGCCCGTTCGCTCTTAACCAGTTATTGGGGCGGCATGGTGAATAAAGGAGCCGATACATTCTGGGAGGTATATGATCCGAACAATGACGAATTATCACCTTACGGATTTTTCCCGATCAATAGTTATTGCCACGCATGGAGTTGCACGCCGGTTTATTTCATCAACAAATACCCGGAGATATTCCAAAGATAGAAGATAATAAGAGAAACGCCAATATCGCTCGAAATGGAACGTATTGGCGTTTTCTTTTTCTTATTCCTCCACAGGTTCCCCGAACAGGGTTGCCGAGGAAGCCTTATGAATCTTGACTTTTATGAATTGACCTACATGATAGTTCTTCTTGTCAAAGATAACCACCTTGTTTTGGCTGGTTCGTCCGAACAATTGCTCACGGGAACGTTTCGAGAATCCTTCTATCAGAACCTCGAAAGTCTTGCCTATATCCTGCAAGTTACTTTCCTCGGACAACTTATTTTGCAAATCGATCATACCTTGCAAACGACGTACCTTCTCTTCTTCCGGTACATTATCCTCCAAATGGCTAGCGGCATATGTACCCGGACGTTCGGAATATTTAAATAAGAAAGCACTATCATATCCCACTTCACGCATCAAGGATAAAGTCTCTTGATAATCCTCCTCGGTCTCGGAATGGAAACCGCAGAATAAATCAGTCGAGATAGCGCAATCCGGTACGATACGACGGATCGCCGCTATACGGTCCAGATACCATTCACGAGTATATTTACGATTCATGACCTTCAAGATGCGACTGCTGCCAGATTGGGCAGGCAGATGGATAAACTTACAGATATTGTCGTTCGCGGCAATCACACGTAAGGTATCATCGCTCATGTCCTTCGGATGGGAGGTCGTAAAACGAATTCGCATATCGGGAACCTCTTTCGCCACACGATCCAACAAGATCGGGAAGGTTATGGTCTCACCTTCTTTCTCGAAAGAATAGGAGTTTACATTTTGTCCCAACAACGTAACTTCCTTAAAGCCTTTCTCGTGCATATCCCGTATCTCATTCAAGATACTCTCAATATCCCGGCTACGCTCGCGTCCTCTTGTATAAGGTACGATGCAATACGTACAAAAATTATTACAACCGCGCATAATAGACACGAAACCGGAGATATGTACGCCCGGTAACTTCAAAGGAATAACATCCTTATAGGTCTCTTGGGTAGAAAGCTCCACGTTGATCGCTTTCTCTCCGTGCTCTACCGCTCCCACCAAGTTCGGCAAGTCCAGATAAGAATCCGGTCCTACCACCAAGTCGGCATGATGCACATGGATCAGGTCTTCCTTCACTCGTTCGGCCATACATCCCAATACACCGACAATTAATGACTTCTTTTTCCGTTTTAAAGACTGGAAATACTGTAGCCGCCCATAGATTTTCTGTTCGGCGTTGTCGCGTACGGAGCAAGTATTCACGAAGATGGCATCCGCCTCCTCGATATTCTCCGTCATACTATAGCCATCCATCTTCATGATAGAAGCTACAACTTCGCTGTCCGCCACATTCATCTGACAGCCGTAGGTCTCGATAAACAACTTTCGTTCATCGCTTTGGGTAGCGGATTTTAAGTCCACACCGTTTTCTTGATTTACCATACTATATGTTAATAGAATTTAAATAAGCAAGATTCTTAAAAATAATTACGCAAACGCTTGCATAGTTCGAATCCCACCGTTATATTTGCATTCGAAAAACGTAAATTTTTTCATAGTTAAGGTTTTGGTTAAATCGAATAAGGGTGGCTGTGAAGTTACCCTTATTTACTTTTATACCTATCTGATGTTTTATATACTCCCATCTTTTCACTTCTCAATTATTCTTCTTACATTTGGAGGTGCAAAAATAATCAAAGTTTATGGATAACGTAGGAGATTGGTTATATATTGTTTTCCTGATTATCGCCGCCGTCAGTGGCTTATTCAGTTCGAAAGACAAAAAGAAGAAGAGTCGCCCCGATATATTGGGGCAACCCGACAGGGAAATCGTGCCTAATGACCAGCCTACAGAAGGAAAAGGCTTCTGGGAGATACTGGAGGATATGCAAAAGGAAACGCAAAAACCTAAGCCCGCTCCCCGACAAAAGCAGGTAACGCCAAAGGTTGAGAAACCGCAAGTCGTAACCTCATCGCCTGCCTCATCTCCATTCCTTTCCGCCGAGAAGAATATCCCGAATCATATCGCGACCCGGCCATCCGTAAGGATGAGTGCTATCGAGGAAGAACCGGGGCTTATGCCGGAAGATACCTTCAGAGACATCGAGGAATTGAAGAAAGCGATCATTTGTGCGGAGATTCTAAACCGGAAGTATTAATTTACGCCACACTTATATTCGATTCAGCGTAATTTTATGTAAGTTTGCTGCATGAAGTTACGAAAAGAGTGTAATTTATTGGAAATGAGCGTAGGTTAATTGCTCTTGATAGTAATAGGTTACGATTTAGTTAGTTATCTACTGCATTATCCTTCTGCGCGTTGCGTAACCTTCAAAGAACTCTTCGTATGCAAAAGTAGCTATTTAATTCGAGATTTTGATATAAACTCCCGTTTTTTATCCCCTCATTCATAAGAATTTTCCGTAAAAGCGGTATTGTCCGTCGGCACACCATTGCCCAAAACGAGTTTGGAACAAACGTGTGCCGACTACCGCATAGCTGGAGAAAAGGGCATTGCCTCACGCCTAAACGATGTTTAGACAGATGAAGCAATGCCCCTTTCTTTTGCGCCTATGCCAAGAGGTGCTTTTACGGGTTTTCAAATGATTTTTCTTTTTTCGCTGTCTCTTTTGCCGGAAGCGGAAAGTGAATGCAGAGTGTGTCAGCCTGCCCCATGAATGAAACAGGCGCCCACACACAGCCGGACAAACCGGGAAGAATGATTGTTGCCACCCGGCTGAACAAGTTCCGTCGGATCGGAAACAATCATACTTCCTTTGTTGTGGTTTGCCCTTTTCACGCTTCCGGTGATGTCTTTTTCCTTTTGGT
>ENA-ORSL01000415-ORSL01000415.1-human-gut-metagenome-genome-assembly--contig:-NODE-415-length-46631-cov-3.241240_pt1 | contig 46631 bp, 60 predicted proteins | sample MGYA00242190_ERZ509157 | MGnify/ENA primary metagenome ERZ509157 (study PRJEB26280, sample SAMEA2338664) | human gut metagenome | biome: human gut; feature: human-associated habitat; material: faeces... | reverse complement strand
CACCAGCCATAAAAAAATGCTATACGTTTATTATCAGTTTTATTATGATGCTGTTGATAACGGTGCTGTCGGCGCAGTCGACGCTGGCCGCGGCCGGCGACAGTCTTGGTGCGCGGACGGCCAAATTCATGGCTGGTAGCTTTATTCCGGTAGTCGGCGGCGCGCTGGGCGAGAGTCTTAAAACCGTGGCAGGCAGCATAAAGTATATACGGGTCAGCGTGGGGGTTGTGGGAATTGTCATATTATTACTGCTTTTACTCCCGACGTTGATATCTGTGCTGCTGACACGGCTGGCGCTTATGGCATCCGGGACTGCGGCAAGACTGCTCGGCTGCGCTGAGGAGGCAACCATTCTCGGCGAGCTGACCGGCGTTTACGGATATCTGATGGCGGTGATATGCGCCTGCTCGGTCATGTTCATTTTTTCTTTGACGCTACTGACGCGCACGTCGGCGGCATGGGTGGCGTGATGAGCGGATATCTTTTGAGTGTTATTGCGGCAGCCGTGGTTGTCGGGGTCATTGGGGCGCTGGCGCCGGCGGGCGAGGGTGATGGCCTGAAAAAAGCGGTTTGCTTTATCGGTGCGCTGTGTGTGCTGTGCGTTCTCATTGCTCCGGTTGGCGAATTTCTGGGCTGGCTCGGTAATTTGGAAGACGGAATTGAACTGTTATGGAACAATGAGAGTACGGAACAGCAATATGAACAGCAATACAAAGATTATCTTATGAGCTTCGGTGCTGACAGTATTTCGGAAGCGCTCGCGGAGCATATATGTCAGCATTTTGACATTCCTGAGGAACAGTGCCACGTCAGGGTGATGACTGGCGAGAGACAGGGCGAGCTGTGTGTGGACAGCGTTACGGTGATCTTGTCGGGCGGCGCATTGCTACGCGACCCGTATGAGATTGAAAAATACATCAGCGGGCTGTTTGATTGCCGCTGTACAGTAACCGGATAGGCAGGTGTGATTATGGACAAGAAACCATGGTGGCGCGACAAAAAACTGATTTTGCTTGGAGTGCTGGCGTTGTGCGGCATATTATTGCTCAGCTTGGGTGGCAGGGTCGGATCATCTGACCGGACATCGTCCGGCACGGTTGTTCAGACCGGTCAGAGCCAGGCGCTTGACAGCTATTCAAAGCAGCTGCGCCGCGAGATCGCAGAGCTGTGTGAGCAGGTTGACGGGGTATCGGATGTTACGGTGGCAGTCAGCTTTGACTGTGGCTATGAATACGTATACGCTGCTGACACACGCTCGGAATACGATGCAGGCGGTGGTCAGCTTCAGATAAAGTATGTTACGGTTGGCAATGGAAGCTCCGAAAAGACCGTGTATCTGACAGAGAAGCTGCCGCATATCTGCGGTATCGGGGTGGTCTGCCGCGGAGGGGAGGATCCGGAGGTGGTCAGAAAGCTGACACTGCTGCTCAGCGCAGCATATAATATAGGTTCAAATAAAATTTACGTAACCGGCACATGACAAGTCATATCGTCGGTCAACGTTAAATATAATGTAACACAACAAAAACAAAAACATCGGGAGGTATTGAGATGGTTTACGAGCAGGAGAGTTCACCGGCAAAGCGGTTTGTGGAGCGTGTGGGAAAGCGCAATCTGATTATTGCGGGCGTTGTTCTGCTGATCGGAGTTGCAGTGGCGTTGAATTGGATCATATTTGCCAACCAGAACGCCGGCTTCAAGGACTATGACGCAAGTGCAGGCATGAGTTCCGGAGGCGCGGTCACGACCCCTGCGGCGGCAACGGACACCAAGGCATCCGCTACGGCAGACAGCTATTTTTCTTCCGCGCAGGTAAGCCGGGCGCGTGCACGTGATGAAGCACTTGAGGTGCTGCAGTCGGTTGTGGACAGTGCTAAGTCAGATGAAGCTGCCAAAACCCAGGCGCTTGCTGACATAAGCAAGATTGCCAAGGACATGGAGGCGGAGTCCAACATTGAGACATTGGTTGTCGCCAAGGGATTTGAGCAGTGTGTAGCGGTCATAAGCTCGGGTACGATCAATGTTGTTGTAAAAGCCGACAAGCTGACGCCGAGTGACATCGCTGTCATCAATGAGATAGTTTACGAACAGGCAGGCATAAAGCCGGCAAACATAAAGATCGTGCAAAAGTAAGTTACCAAAACAAAAAACCGGAAGTTACAGCTTCCGGTTTTATTATTTTGTGATGTGAGGGGAGAGCTTATATGATCGTGGACGGCTATTTTGCTGCCTCCAACAGCGGGAGGGGATTTGCAAATTACTACCCGGAGGTGTTCGGTAGAGCCGGACGTATATATATAATTAAAGGTGGACCGGGGACCGGAAAAAGCCGGTTTATGCGTGATGTCGAGCATTGTGCTGCGTCTCATGGTTGGGAGTGCCGGCGCTATTATTGCTCGTCAGACCCTTCGTCGCTCGACGGAATAATTCTTGAGCGGGCAGGGGATAGCATTGCCGTTATTGACGGCACGCCTCCGCATGCATGGGAACCGGCACGCCCGGGTGTTGTCGAACAGCTGATAAATCTTGGAGACTTCTGGAACGCAGATAAGCTGCGCGGATACAACGGAGAGCTTGCTGAGCTTGAACGACTGAAAAAGCTGGCGTGGAAGCAGGCCTACGGCTGGCTCTCCGGTTGTCTTGACATGTGCGGAATAATTCGTACAATAGGGAGAGGCTTGGTCGATGATACGGCACTTGAGCAGTATGCGTTGTCAATGCTTGCTGGGGTGGAACCCGGGGACGGATTCTGTATGAATACCGTAATACTAAATGCAGTGGGAATGTCGGGGCAGGCATCGTCCGAGCGCTTTATCAGTGATGCCGCAACCCTGTACACGGTCAGGGATAACTTTATGACGGCACATCTGCTGCTCGACCGTTTTATTGAACAGGCACATCTGCGCAGGCTTGACATTACTGTTTCGCGCGATCCTGTAGATCCCGAACGTATAGACGGTGTTATGCTGAACCGTGACCGTATGGCGGTTGTTGTGTGCGACGGCGATGCAGGGCGGTCGTGTTTCCCGATAGAAATGTCTGCATTAAATCGGCCAGCGCCGGATGATGCCGTAAACGAAGCAACGCACGCAGGGCGTTGCTATGACAGTATGCTGTCGGGTGCTATTGACTCACTGTCAGCTGTTAAGGAATATCATTTCCGTATAGAAGAAATATATTCCGATGCAATGGATTTCGGGCGCAAGGAGCAGTTTACTCGAGAGTTTTGTCGGCAATTGTTCGGATAAACAAAGAAGCCGGCACCATTGCGGGGCCGGCTTCCTGTACAGACAGGATTTTTAAACCGGGATCGAAATTACTTGATTTCGACGGTAGCGCCAGCCTCGGTGAGCTGATTCTTAAGGGTTTCAGCCTCTTCCTTGGAAACGCCTTCCTTGATGGCCTTGGGAGCGCCCTCAACCAGTTCCTTAGCGTCCTTAAGACCCAGACCAGTGATCTCACGAACGACCTTGATAACGTTCAGCTTGCTTGCGCCGAAGGAAGCAAGGATAACGTCAAACTCGGTCTTTTCCTCAGCGGCGGGAGCGGCGGCAGCAGCACCGGCAACAACGCCAACAGGAGCAGCAGCGGAAACACCGAACTCCTCTTCAACTGCCTTTACGAGCTCAGAAAGCTCCAGAATGGACAGGCCCTTAACAGCCTCAACTATAGCGGTAATTTTTTCAGATGCCATTTTTAGTTACCTCCGAATAATAAATTAAATGTTTATGCGGACAAGTCAGCCGCACATGGTGATTTTCGGCAGATCAAGCCTCTGCCGGTGCGGCTTCCTCGGTGCTGTCTCCGTTTTTGTCGACAACTGCCTGCAGAGCGTAGGCCAGCTTGTACAGCGGGGACTGAATGCTTCCCAGGAATTTGGCGACCAAAACTTCTCTCGAAGGAATGTCAGCCAGTGCGATTACTGTCTTGTCGTCGATGACCTGACCTTCCAGGTATCCGGCAAGAATTTTGAAGGAATCGATCTTTTCGGTGTAGGGCTTGAGTATCTTGGCGGGAGCCACGGGGTCGTGAGCGCTGATTGCGATAGCGGTCATGCCTTCCAGATGCTCTTTGATGGCGCCGTATCCGACCTGCTCGCAGGCGCGGCCTGTGAGAGAGTTCTTCATAACGACGTAAGTTACGCCTGCTTCACGCAGAGCCTTACGCATTGCGGTGTCATCAGCCACGGTAATTCCCTGATAATTGACCAGAACGCCGGCAGGGGACGCTTTTATTTTTTCTGCGAGATCCGCAACGATCTGTTTCTTCTGCTCAAGAATTGCATTACTAGGCATTGTGTTTCACCTCCCAATGTGAAATACGGAAATAAAATATCCTTCTCCCGGAAGACGCAAAGTCCCAAGAGAAGGATAACAGCCACGCTTACACGTGAAATATGCTATTATACATCCTCGGCAGGAGAGCTTGCGGCCTTTACGGGAACCTGCTGTCTTTGGATAACAGCAGAATCATACCACATTTCTGCCGGGTTGTCAATAGTTTTTTTGAAAAAAGTCAAAAAATTTCATCAAATGACGGAATTGTTTCGTATTATACGTTCAGCCGCACGGACAAGCCGCGCACGCAGCCAGTCAGGAGAGAGAACTGTTATATCTGCTTCAAGCGACATTATCACACTCATGAACTTCTCAATGCTGTGAAACTCGCAACGATAGACGTTGTCTGATATGCGTTCGGTTATGTATCCTCCCATCTCTACCGCGGTCAGTCGGTCGGCAACCTTTATTTGGGCGGAGTAGGGAAGCTGGAGCTGTATTACGGTACTGTCAGCCTGCGGCTCGGAGTCAAGGTCGGGAGCGGTTGCCACAACACCGTTATATTCTTCGCTGTTAGCCGTTGTGACGGCAATCGGCAATGAAAACTCCTCTGTGTAATAATAACCGCGGCGTTTGAAATCGTATGCCAGCGGGGCACCCATCCGAAGCTGCAGAAACTCAACATCGCGCTGCGCCTGGCGATGTGAGATACCGAAGCGTTCTGCCAAGCGTTTGGCATTTGGATAGCTCATTTCGGTTATTTTACGGTGAAGCCACTGTATTCTCTGATTGGCGGACATGAAAAATACCTACCTTATTTAATATATGGGGTTATTCGTCCTGATTTTCCGTGGTGTCGGTGTCGTTCTCTGCTACTATATTCGTCTCACTTACGGACAGCATATCGAACAGCCGGCCAACGGTGTAGACTGCATATGCCAGCGAACCGATGGCAGTGGGCATAAACTCAGGAATCTTATATATTCCGGTCAGCGTGCAGATGAAGTATGACAGTGAAAATGCCAGGGACATCATTACGCTGAGCAATCCGAACACGGCATACATTCGCGGCCTGCCGCGATCTACCGAATAGCCCTCCTCTTGAATCTGGAACAGCATCAGAAATATCATGCTGAACACCAGAAGCAGCTTCATAGGGCTGTTCATGGTTACATATGTGTTGAAATAAGCGTCGATAATTGACAGGAACGCCCACACAATAGGCGCGTAGCCGAGCAGTGATCTGACGGCTTTTTTTGAATCGGGATATATTGCTGTCATGCCGGTATATGCTGCTACCAAAGCTCCGGCCACACTGCCGAGCAGCGAGGTGATGGAGGCTGTGATAAGCCTGATGTGAAGAAAGGTTGAAAAGATAAATGCCGCGGTCAATACGTATGCGAATTTTGCACTGAACGAACGGTAAGCCGGAGCCGTTGAGATAAGTCCGTCCCGCGGTATTAAGATCAGCAACGACGCAGTCCATGCTATGCTTAGGGCCAGCAGGGTACGGGTAATATAGATCAGCGGTGAGGCGGAAAAATAATTAACCGTTCTGTCGAACGACATAACAAAGCACAGAATGTACAGAATGGCAGAAATGCCGGACAGTGAAAGTGATGAATAAAGGTATACTTTAAGCTTGTTTGCCTGAGGGTGCATAATAATACCTCATTAATTATAATTTATCACAATAATTATAACGCTAAAATGTTAACAAACTGTAAACACATCCGGTGTGTGGACAAATAATTTGATATACGGGCGAAAAAAATTGGAATTGTGCATTATTTACAAAAATATAGGCAGGCGATATGCAAAAATCTACACAATTAAAGGTGAAAAATCCTCAAACTCCCTTGAATTATGAATTGTATTGTGATATAATGTTTAAGCTTGATATGCGAAGAAGTGGAAGGTTGCTGCCAAGGCAGGTAATTTCCACGGAGTATGTCCGAAAATCGGGCGGCAATAATTCTGAGTAGCACCGGGGCAGTCAACCCGCTATCCCGGGACCGCCGGAGCCTTGCTAATCCGAATTCTGCTACGCAATGCTGAGCGTGAGCAAATTCGGCTTTTTATAGGCAAGAGAAAGAAACACACGGCGGCGTGTTGAAACGAATTTGCGCCACTTCCCAAAACGCATTCCCCACAAAGCTTCATTAATTATAAGGCTGGGAATGACAAATTCAAAGAAGGAGGCACAAAAATGGCAGCCAATGAAAAAATCAGAATCCGTCTTAAGAGCTACGATCACACGCTGATCGATACCGCGGCGCAGAAAATCGTCGAGGTCGCCAAAAGACAGGGTGCTACTGTTTCCGGTCCTGTTCCGCTTCCCACCGACAAGGAGATAATCACTATTCTCCGTGCGGTGCACAAGTACAAGGACAGCCGTGAGCAGTTCGAATATCGCACTCACAAAAGACTGATTGACATCATCAGACCCTCAAAGAAGCTGGTCGAGGACCTGATGAACATTGAACTTCCCGCAGGAGTGGAAATCGAGATCAAATTATAATATCAAGCGTTCCCGAAAAAACTCGTGCAAAACACCCCAATCGCCGCGAGGCGGCATTGTCGGTCATGTTGGCGTAACCCGCAAGGGAAATCCAAAGCGTCAACCAATAACCTACAGGAGAAAAAATGAAAAAAGCAATCATCGGCAAGAAGCTGGGAATGACTCAGATCTTCGACGAGAAGGGTAATGTCATTCCGGTAACTGTCATCGAAGCGGGTCCGTGCGTGGTTGCACAGAAAAAGACCTCCGATAAGGAAGGTTACGATGCGCTTCAGCTTGGGTTTATGGACGTTAAGGAAAAGCACCTTAACAAGCCCGAAATCGGTCATTTCACTGCGGCGGGCGTCGCTGTGAAGAAGCATCTTAAGGAGTTCCGTCTTGACGACTGCTCCGGCTACAACGTGGGCGACACAATCTCTGTCGATACCTTCGCCTCCGGCGACAAGGTCGACGTTACCGGGATTACAAAAGGCCACGGATATTCCGGTGTTGTCAAGCGTTGGAACTGCCATAAGCTGAGAATGACCCACGGTGTCGGCCCTGTACACCGTCAGCCCGGTTCCATGGGTGCTAACTCCAGCCCTTCACGTATTTTCAAAAACAAGAAGATGGCCGGACAGTACGGTAACGAACAGGTTACGATACTCAATCTTAAGGTCGTTAAGATCGACGCTGAGAACAACCTCATTGCCATCAAGGGTGCCATTCCCGGCGCCAAGGACGGCATAGTGTTCATACGCGACTCGGTCAAAGCATAACGCGGTAAGGAGGAAGAACAATGCCAAACGTAAAAGTAATGGACATGGCCGGCAACAATGTCGGTGAAATCACGCTGTCCGATGTTATCTTCGGCGCGGATGTGAATGAAGCAGTTCTCCATGCCGCAGTAAGAGCTTACCTGCTCAATCAGAGACAGGGAACTCAGTCCACACTCACCCGCGGTGAGGTATCCGGCGGTGGTAAGAAGCCCTGGAGACAGAAGGGGACCGGCAGAGCCCGTCAGGGTTCCACTCGTTCGCCTCAGTGGACACACGGCGGTATCGCTCTCGGCCCTAAGCCCAGAAGCTACCGCACCGGCATGAATAAAAAGACAAAGAGAGTGGCGCTTTACAGCGCACTGTCTGCCAAGGTTGCTGCCGGCGATCTCATTGTTATCGACGAGATCAAGTGCGACAACTACAGCACCAAGACCATGGTCAACATGCTGGGTGCTGTCGGCTCCGACAGAAAGGCTCTCATAGTACTGCCTGCTGTTGACGCAAAGGTTATCAAGTCCTGCGCTAACATTGCCGGCGTACAGACCGCACTTTACAACACCATTAACGTGTATGATATCCTCAATGCTGACAAGTTCATCATTGCCAAGGAAGCGGTCAAAATGCTTGAGGAGGTATATGCGTAATGAGTAGAATGGCACAGGACATTATCATTGCTCCCGTTATTTCCGAGGAGAGCTTCGCTCAAATGTCCGGCGAGAGAAACAAGATACGCAAAGACCCCAAGGACGTAATGAAATCCGACAGATATAAGAATAAGGTTGCCCGCGCCGAGAAGGCCGGAAAGACCGTGCGCGAGCCGCTTGCTCCCGCTCCCATCTGCAAAAAGTACGTCTTTAAGGTTGACAGAAAAGCCACAAAGCCCGAGATCGCAGCCGCTGTTGAGGAGCTGTTCAACGTGCAGGTCAAGGATGTCAACGTCGTCAACATGAAGCGCAAGCCCAAGAAGATGGGCGTTCATGAGGGTTACACCTCTGCCTGGAAGAAAGCGATTGTTACGCTCACTGTCGAGTCTAACACTATCGAGTTCTTCGAAGGTATGAACTGATAGGGGAGGTTGAAGCAGAATGCCTACAATTAAGTATAAGCCGACTACCCCGGCAAGAAGAAACATGACTGTCCCGACCTTCGAGGAGATCACCAAGTTCACTCCCGAAAAGTCTCTGACTGTCATCAAGAAAAAGCACGCCGGCCGTAACAGCTACGGTCGCATCACCGTCCGTCACAGAGGCGGCGGCAACAAGATCAAGTACAGAATCATCGATTACAAGCGTCAGAATACTTCTCCCGCAACTGTTATCGGTGTCGAGTACGACCCCAACCGCTCTGCTTACATCGCTCTGCTTGAGAATGAAGCCGGCGACAGAAGCTATATCATCGCTCCTTTGGGCCTGACTGACGGTGACAAGGTTTACTCCGGTGCGGATGCCGACATCAAACCCGGCAACACACTTCCTGTGGCCAACATTCCTGTCGGTACTATGATACACAACATCGAGCTTTATCCCGGCAAGGGCGCTCAGCTGGTCCGTGCGGCAGGCGTTTTCGCTCAGCTTATCGCTAAGGAAAACGGTTCCGCTCAGGTCAGACTGCCTTCCGGTGAGGTGAGAATAGTCCGTCTGGACTGCAAGGCAACTATCGGCCAGGTCGGCAACATCGAGCACGACACGGTTAAGGTCGGTAAAGCCGGTAAGACACGTCACAAGGGCATACGTCCTACCGTCCGCGGTTCTGTTATGAACCCCTGCGATCACCCTCACGGTGGTGGTGAAGGTAAGTCACCTGTCGGTCATCCCGGCCCTCTGACTCCTTGGGGTAAGCCTGCTCTCGGTTATAAGACCAGAAACAAGAAGGCAAGAACCAACAAATTCATCGTGAAACGCAGAAACGCTAAATAAGGAGGGAATGTAGAATGAGCAGAAGTCTTAAAAAGGCGCCTTTCGTAGAAGCCAAGCTCTACGCCCGTATTTGCGCCATGAATGAAAAGAACGAGAAGAAAGTTCTCAAAACCTGGTCCCGCGCATCTACCATATTCCCTGAATTCGTCGGTCATACGATCGCAGTTCACGATGGTAAGAAGCACGTTCCCGTCTATGTGACAGAGGATATGGTTGGTCACAAGCTGGGCGAGTTCGCGCCTACGCGTACCTTTAAAGGCCACTCCGGTTCCAAGACATCCAACACCGGTAAATAATGCAAAGGGAGGAAAACATCAAAATGGAAGCAAAAGCACATCTTCGTGATGCCAGACTTTCCCCGCGCAAGGTCAAGTTCGTTCTCGACCTCATAAGAGGTAAGGACGCGGGTGTCGCCATGGCGATCCTTAAGAACACTCCTAAGGGTTCGTCGCCCTACCTGGTCAAGCTGCTGGGAAGCGCTGTCGCAAACGCTGAACACAATTATCATATGGACACATCAAAGCTCTATATCTCCGAATGCTTCGTCTGCCAGGGGCATATGAAGTACAGCAAGCGTACAAGTCCCCGTGCAAAGGGAAGCGCAGACAGGATCCTCAGACGGACCTGCCATGTGACAATAGCTGTTAAGGAAAGAGCATAAGGAGGGTAAAGCTGAATGGGACAGAAAGTTAATCCCCACGGACTCCGTGTGGGCGTAATCAAGAATTGGAACTCCAGATGGTTTGTCGAGGATAAAGAATTCGGCGATACCATTGTTTCCGATTACAACATCAGAAAATTCCTCAAGGAAACCTTCAAGAACGCAGGTGTTCCCAAGATCGAGATCGAGCGTACTTCCAAGCTGGTCAAGATCACCGTTCACTGCGCGAAGCCCGGCATGATCATCGGTCACGGCGGCGCTGAGAAGGAAAAGTACAAGGAAATTCTTAAGAACATGCTGGGCAAGGAAGTCAGACTCGACATCGTCGAGGTAAGACAGCCTGACCTGAATGCACAGCTGGTGGCAGAGAACATCGCTTCTCAGCTCGAGCGCCGTATCTCTTTCCGCCGCGCTATGAAAATGGCTATCCGCAACACCATGCGTCTTGGCGCTAAGGGTATCAAAATATCCTGTGGCGGACGTCTTGGCGGCGCTGAGATAGCCCGTACCGAGCATTACCATGAGGGGACCATCCCGCTGCAGACGCTGAGAGCCGATATCGACTACGGCTTCTGGGAGGCCAATACCACATACGGTAAGATCGGCATCAAGGTCTGGATCTACATCGGTGAGGTTCTCAACGATGTGAACAGACAGGGCTACACCCCCAGAGACAACCGCGACCGCAGAGACCGCAGAGACAACCGCGGCGGTGATCGCAGAGATAACCGCGGTGATCGCAGACCTCCGCGTGACGGTGCGGCACGTTCCGACAGAGCTCCCAGAGAAGGAGGCAAGAAATAAAATGTTAATGCCTAAAAGAGTTAAGTTCCGTCGCGTACAGCGCGGCAGACTTAAGGGTAAGGCCATGCGCGGCAACACCCTGAGCAATGGTCGTTTCGGCCTTGTGGCTCTGGAGCCGGCCTGGATTACCAGCAATCAGATCGAAGCAGCACGTATCGCTATGACACGTTACATCAAGCGTGGCGGTAACGTCTGGATCAAAATATTCCCCGACAAGCCCATCACCGAGAAGCCTGCTGAAACCCGAATGGGTTCCGGTAAAGGTTCTCCTGAATACTGGGTTGCCGTGGTTAAGCCGGGCAGAGTGCTGTTTGAAATGGACGGTGTGGATGAGGCGGTGGCCCGCGAGGCTATGCGTCTTGCCGGACACAAGCTGCCTATTAAGACCAAGTTCATAATAAAGGAACAGGAGGCATAAAGCTGTGAAAATCAATGAAATAAGAGCATTATCAGTTGATGAACTCAACACCAAGCTCAAGGAACTCAAGACTGAGCTTTTCAACCTCCGTTTCCAGCTTGCGATCAATCAGCTTGAAAACACAAATCGTATTCCCGAGGTCAAGCGTGACATCGCGCGCGTAATGACCATCCTTTCTGAAAAGAAGGACGCATAAGGAGGACAGGTCATGGAAGAAAGAAATCTCAGAAAGACCCGTGTTGGTATCGTTTCCAGCGACAAGATGGATAAGACGGTTACTGTCGCTATCGAAGATAACGTAAGACACCCCATTTACGGCAAAATCATCAAGCGTACACTTAAAGTCCATGCCAATGACGAAGAGAACGCATGCGGCATCGGCGATAAGGTCGAGATCATGGAAACAAGACCGCTGTCCAAAACAAAAAGATGGCGTGTTGTCAGGATCATCGAAAAAGCTAAATAATCAATCCACACACAAAGTAGATACGTCAATATCGTATTGAATCAGGAGGAAAACACAAGTGATACAGCAGCAGTCAATGATGAAGGTTGCCGATAACACCGGTGCAAAAGAGCTGATGTGTATTCGCGTCCTCGGTGGTACAGACCGCCGTTACGCTAACATCGGTGATGTCGTGGTCGCTACCGTTAAGAAGGCAGCACCCGGCGGCGTGGTGAAAAAGGGTCAGGTAGTCAAAGCTGTTATTGTGAGAAGCAGACACGGTATCAAGCGTGCCGACGGTTCTTACATCAAGTTTGACGAAAACTCCGCGGTAATCATAAAGGAAGACCAGAATCCTACCGGAACACGTATATTCGGGCCGGTGGCAAGAGAGCTTCGTGAGAAGAATTATCTTAAGATTCTTTCTCTGGCTCCCGAAGTGCTTTAAGGAGGAAGAAACATCATGAATATCAAAACTGGTGACAAAGTGGTTCTTCTTACCGGTAAGTACGAGGAAAAGAAGGATCAGAACGGCGCGCTCAAGGTTCACAAGGTGATCGCGGTCTCTCCCAAGGAGGACAAGGTCATTGTTGAGGGCGTTAACACCGTTCACAAGCATGTAAAGCCCCGCAAGCAGGGCGAGACCGGCGGTATTGTTGACACAGAGGGCGCAATTTACGCCTGCAAGGTCGCTATCGTCTGCCCTAAGTGCGGTAAGGCCGCCAGAGTCAGCCACAAGGTTGATGAAAAAGGCAAAAAGGTTCGCGTAGCCGCCCACAAAAAGTGCGGTTACCCGGAAATTTAAGGGAGGGTAAACGATGGCAAGACTTGGTGATTTCTATAAGGCCGAGGTCGCTCCCGCCCTTATGAAAAAGTATGAATACAAAAGCCCCATGCAGATTCCGAAGTTCGACAAGATAGTTATCAATGTCGGCTGCGGTGACGCAAAGGACAACGCTAAGGTCATCGACAGCGTGCTGAAGGACCTGGCGATCATCTCCGGACAGAAGGCAGTGCCTACTTACGCGAAGAAGTCGGTTGCTAACTTCAAAGTCCGTGAGGGCATGAAGATCGGCGCAAAGGTTACACTGCGCGGCGAAAGAATGTATGAGTTCATGGACAGACTTTTTAACTTTGCACTTCCTCGTGTCCGTGACTTCAAGGGTATCAACCCCAACGCCTTCGACGGCAGAGGCAACTATGCTCTCGGCCTGAAGGAGCAGTTGATATTCCCTGAGATCGAGTACGACAAGGTCGAAAAGATCCGCGGTATGGATATTTGCTTCGTCACTACCGCACGCACCGATGAAGAAGCTAAGGAGCTGCTCAAGCTCATGGGCGCTCCCTTCGCAAACTAAGAGGAGGGACAGAGAAATGGCAAAAAAGTCAATGATACTCAAGCAGCAGAAGGAGCCGAAATTCTCCACACGTGAGTACAATCGCTGCAAAATCTGCGGCCGTCCCCATGCTTATATGCGCAGATACGGTATTTGCCGTATATGCTTCCGCAATCTTGCCTATAAGGGCGAGATCCCGGGCGTAAAGAAAGCAAGCTGGTAAAAACCCCTTACTATCGGAAGGAAACCGCAGTGTTTAACCACCGATATGCCGCCGGAAAAGCTCCGGCAGCAAGATAATAACTTGCATAAAGGAGAAAAAACAATGCAAATGTCAGATGTAATCGCCGATATGCTCACACGGATCAGAAACGCCAATGACGCTAAGCATCCCACTGTTGACATTCCGGCATCCAAAATGAAGGAATCCATTGCCAAGATCCTCGTTGCCGAGGGCTACGTAAAGAGCTACCAGATCATCGAGGACGGCAAGCAGGGAGTCATTCGAGTTACCCTTAAGTATCAGGCAGGCAAGCAGAAGGTTATTCGCGGTATCCGCCGCGTATCCAAGCCCGGTCTGAGAGTTTATGCCGGCTACGAGGATATGCCCAAGGTCATGAACGGCCTGGGTATTGCAATCGTTTCCACTTCCAAGGGTATCATGACCGACAAGCAGGCTCGCGCACTTAAAATAGGCGGCGAAGTCCTTGCCTTCGTCTGGTAAGTGGGAGGTGAAAGGATATGTCAAGAATAGGTAGAATGCCTGTTGTCATCCCTGCCGGTGTTACCGTTACACTGGGTGACAACAATACCGTCACTGTTAAGGGCCCTCTGGGAACCCTTACCGAGAGCTTCAGCCACCGTATGACCATTAAGGTCGAGGGTAATGAAATTATCGTTTCCCGTCCGACCGATGATAAGGCCGATAAGAGTCTGCACGGCCTTACCCGCGCACTGATCCACAACATGGTAGTTGGTGTTACCACGGGCTTCTCAAAGACGTTGGAGATCGTCGGTGTTGGTTACAAGGTAGTTCTTCAGGGACAGACCCTGCAGCTTTATCTCGGCTACTCGCTTGAAGCTAACGGACAGCCTCAGGAAAAGTACTGTATCAAAGCCCCTGAGGGTATTAAGTTTGAGGTGCCTGACAAGATGGCTACACCCACAATCATCATCAAGGGTATTGACAAGCAGCTTGTCGGTCAGACCGCAGCTACTATCAGAAGTAAAAGACCTCCCGAGCCTTACCATGGCAAGGGCGTCAAGTACAACGATGAGGTCATTCGCCGTAAAGTCGGCAAGACCGGTAAATAATTGAAAGGAGTGGAATGATATGGTTTCAAGAAAAGACAGCAATGCGGCTCGGCTTAAAAGACATAAGAGAGTCAGAGCTAAGATTTCGGGTACAGAAGCCCGTCCTCGCCTGTCTGTTTATCGCTCCAACGATCACATCAGTGCACAGATCATTGATGATGTCAAGGGCGTAACTCTTGTAAGCGCGTCCACCCATGAGGCTGGTTTTGAAGGCGCAACAGGCAATAAAGAAGCAGCAAAGCTCGTCGGCAAGAAGATCGCCGAGCGCGCTATTGAAAAGGGTATCTCCGAAGTCGTTTTCGACCGCGGCGGCTATCTTTACCACGGACGTGTATCGGAACTGGCTACAGGTGCTCGTGAGGGCGGCCTGAAGTTCTGAGTCGCAAGACTGAATTCCGGTTTGTACACTGTTCAAATCACAATTTTGAACAAATTTAAGGAGTAAAAAATGGCTTACAGCAGAAACAACAGACAGGATCGCGAGCCTCGTGCCAAGGAAGAGAACGAGCTTCGCGAGTCTATGGTTGCGCTGAACCGTGTATCAAAGACAGTCAAGGGCGGTCGTATCGCTCGTTTTGCAGCTATTATGGTTGTGGGCGACGGTAACGGCAACGTTGGTGTCGGACTCGGTAAGGCAGCAGAAGTGCCCGAAGCTATCCGCAAGGGTATTGAGGACGCTAAGAAAAACATGATTCACGTTTCCCTGAAGGGAACTACCATACCTCATGAGGTCGTGGGTGTTTACGGAGCCGGCAAGGTTCTGCTCAAACCCGCTGCCCCCGGTACCGGTATCATTGCCGGCGGCAAGGTGAGAGCTATTCTCGAGCTGGCCGGTATCAAGAATATACGTGCAAAGTGCCTGCGTTCCAACAATCCTACCAACGTGGTCAAGGCTACGATGGAGGGCTTGAAGGCACTTCGTACCGCTGATGAGGTCGCTAAGACCCGTGACATCAGCGTTGAGCAGGTTAAGGGCTGAGGAGGGGTTAAGCATGAAAAAGGTAACACTTATCAAGAGCCTCATCCGCGCTAAAGCAGATCAGCTGGCAACTGCTCAGTCGCTAGGCCTTAGAAAGATCGGTGACAGCATTGTCTGCAAGGACGATGCTGTGCTGGCAGGCAAGATACGCGTCATCGCACACCTTGTCAAGGTCGAAAACGTATAAAGGAGGCAGTACAATGAAACTCCATGAGTTATCTCCCGCGGCCGGTTCCACCACCTCTGTTTTCCGCAAGGGCAGAGGCACAGGCTCCGGAAACGGAAAAACAGCAGGCAAGGGCCATAAGGGTCAGAATGCCAGATCCGGCGGCGGTGTCCGTCCCGGTTTTGAGGGCGGTCAGCTCCCCCTCTACAGAAAGCTTCCCAAGAGAGGCTTCCACAACAAGTTTGCTACAAAGTACGCAATAGTCAACGTGTCCGAGCTCAATTCTTTTGAGGACGGTGCGGTGATCGACTTAAACGCACTGCTCGAAAAGAAAATTGTCCGTAAGGAATTTGACGGGCTTAAGGTGCTCGGAAACGGAGATCTTACCAAAAAGGTCACCGTAAAAGCAACCATCTTTTCCGCAAGTGCTAAGGAAAAGATAGAAGCAGCAGGTGGAAAGACTGAGGAGGTGTAAGAATGTTTCAGACCATAAAGAATGCTTGGAATGTTCCCGAGCTTCGTAAAAAGATTCTCTTTACACTTCTTATCCTACTTCTTTATCGCCTGGGAGCCAATATACCGGTCCCGTATGTAAGCGCCGATGTGCTTAATTCGTTCAACCAGTATACAGCCGGTTCTATCTTTCAGTTCATGAATATACTGTCCGGTGACGCGTTCGGCAAGGCAACGCTGTTTGCGCTCTCTGTGTCGCCCTACATCACCGCTTCGATAGTTATTCAGCTTCTTACCGTCGCAATTCCGGCACTCGAAAGAATGGCTAAGGATGAGGACGGCAAAAAGAAGATTGCGGGTATCACCCGTATAGTTACTGTTGCTCTTGCACTTATCACAGCATATGGCTATGCAATGTACCTCAGAAGTTACAATATGCTGGCCTTTGATTCCAGTGACAGTGCCAAGGTTTTCAAGTATGCAGTAATCATTGCCTGCTTCTGTGCCGGTGCTTCACTCATTATGTGGCTGGCAGAAAAGATCAATGAGTTCGGCATAGGCAACGGTATTTCCATTATCCTGTTTGCTAACATCATTGCAAGACTGCCTGCACTTTGCAACTCGCTGTTTGGCATGATGTTTGATGACGGTAAGTTCAAATGGACCGGTCTTATTCTTGTTATTGTTTCGCTGTCTATCACTCTTGCAGCAGTATTGCTGGTCGTGTGGTTTACCAACAGCGAAAGAAGAATTCCGGTTCAGTATGCAAAGAGAGTTGTCGGACGCAAGATGTATGGCGGTCAGTCATCCAATCTGCCGCTCAAGCTCAACATGACGGGCGTTATGCCTATCATCTTTGCGAACTCTATCGTTGCTATCCCCGCTACCATTGCAACGTTCTTCCCGAACACAAAGTGGCTGCAGTGGATTACCAACAACTTCAATTATTACACCTGGCCCTACCTCTTGGTATTCCTGGCGTTGATAATTGCGTTCTCCTACTTCTACACTTTGATTTCCTTCAATCCTGTTGAAGTGGCGAACAATATCCGCGACAACGGCGGAGCCATTCCGGGTATCCGGCCCGGCAAGACCACTGCCCAGTATATCCAGAAGATACTTAGCCGTATCACGCTTATCGGCGGTGTGTTCCTTTGTGTAATTGCCGGCGCCCCCATGGTTATTACCATTGTTGACTACGCGATTCACGACGGTTCACTTACGTTTGCAGGCCTTGCATTCGGAGGTTCGTCACTGCTCATCGTCGTAGGTGTTGCGCTTGAAACTGTCCACGAACTCGAGGCTCAGCTTACAATGCGTAACTATAAAGGCTTCCTTGACTGATAACGCTTTTTCGGAGGAATAGTATGAATTTGATTTTAATGGGCGCTCCCGGTGCAGGGAAAGGTACCCAGGCTGAGATCATTTCAAAGAAATTCAAAATTCCGACCATTTCTACGGGCGAGATACTCAGAGCCTCTATCAAAGCGGGAACTGGGCTTGGTAAAAAAGCAAAGTCTTTCATTGATAAAGGCGATCTCGTGCCCGATGAGGTAGTTATCGGTATTATTAAGGAGCATCTTTCGTCAGATGCTTGCAAAAACGGATTCATACTTGACGGTTTTCCTCGCTCAGTAGCCCAGGCACAGGCTCTTGAGGACCTTGGTGTCCGCATTGATGCCGTGCTTGCTATTGAAGTTGAGGACGAGAGAATAATTGCGCGTATGGGTGGACGCAGAGTCTGCCCGTCGTGCGGTTCCTCATATCACGTCAGTTACAATCCGCCTGCTGTTGATGACGTTTGTGACAAATGTTCGGCGGATCTCATTATCCGCAGTGATGACAACGCCGAAACCGTTAAAAACAGACTTGACACTTACCACAAACAGACTGAACCGCTCAAGGAATTCTACGCCAAGAGAGGTCTGCTTAAGGTAGTGGAGGGGCAAGAGGAGCTTGCCGATACAACCCGGCTGGTAACTGAAGCCCTGTCAAATCTTTGAGGCGGAAACATGATCCAAATCAAAAACTCAGAACAACTTGCGCTAATGAAGGAAGCCGGACGTATAACGGGCGAAGCACTTGTCTTTATCCGTGAGCACGTCCGCGAGGGCGTCAGCACCTATGAGCTTGATAAGCTGATACGTCACTTTATCGAGAAAAACGGAGCACGTCCTTCCTTCCTGAATTATGCCGGTTTTCCGGCGTCGGCCTGCATCAGCATCAACGATGAGGTCATTCACGGTATTCCGTCACACAAGCGGATACTGCAGGAAGGTGACATTGTCAAAATTGATGTGGGTGCCTGTTACAAGGGCTTTCACGGCGACGCAGCACGAACCATACCGGTGGGAAAAGTCAGCGAGGAAGCACAACGGCTCATTGAAGTGACCCGTCAGAGCTTTTTCGAGGGCGCGGCGGCTGCCAAACCCGGTATGAGAATTGGCGATGTGGGAAGCGCGATCCAGAAATATGCTGAGAGCTTTGGCTTTTCGGTGGTGCGGCCCTATGTCGGTCACGGAGTCGGACACGAGCTGCACGAGCAGCCGGATGTCCCCAACTACGGAACCGCAGGGCATGGCGTAAGGCTGTGCAGCGGTATGACCATAGCAATTGAGCCTATGATCAATGCCGGTGTCAAGGATGTCAGGGATCTGCCTGACGGCTGGACTGTGAAAACCGCAGACGGCAAGCTGTCGGCACATTACGAAAACACGGTGGCAATTCTGCCGGACGGACCGAGAATACTCACACTGATTGACAAAGATTGGTGAATAAAATTTGTCGCACACGAGAAAAAATAGCAGGGAGGGATTATTCTGCCGAAAGACGATGTAATTGAGTTTGAAGGTACTGTGCTTGAGGCACTGCCCAATGCAACCTTCAAGGTCAAGCTCCCCAATGGGCACATAGTAATGGCTCATATATCCGGGAAGCTGAGAATGAACTATATTCGCATACTGCCGGGTGATAAGGTGACCGTTGAGGTTTCCGTATACGATCTCACCAAAGGCAGGATAACGTGGAGAGCAAAATAAATCGCTCCCACACGCTAAAACATTATGAAAGGAATGGTATAATACAATGAAGGTAAAGCCATCCGTAAAAAAGATCTGCGAGAAGTGCAAGATTATCAAGAGAAAAGGCCGCGTGATGGTCATCTGTGAAAATCCCAAGCACAAGCAGAGACAGGGTTAAGCCCTACAAATCTACCGAATTTGAGAGGTGTAAAACAGAATGGCTCGTATAGCAGGCGTTGATATTCCGAATCAGAAGCGCGTTGAAATAGCCCTTACCTATATCTACGGTATCGGCCGCAAGAGCGCTAACGATATCCTCGCAAAGACTGGTATCAATCCCGATACCCGCGCGAAGGATCTGACGGAAGAAGAAGTTGCAAAGCTTCGTGATGAGATTGAATCTCACTATCATGTTGAAGGCGATCTTCGCCGGGACGTTGCACTGAACATCAAGCGTTTGGTTGAGATCAACTGCTACCGCGGTATCCGTCACAGAAAGGGACTGCCGGTAAGAGGACAGAGAACAAAGACCAATGCGAGAACCAGAAAAGGTCCCGCCAAGACAATCGCTAACAAGAAGAAGAGTAGTTAAAGGAGTGGCATAAAGATGGCTAATGTTGGAAAGAAGGTAGTCAAAAGACGCCGCGAAAAGAAGAACATACCCGAAGGGCAGGTTCATATTCGCGCAACCTTCAATAACACGATCGTCACCATAACCGATAAGGACGGAAATGCAATTTCCTGGGCATCGGCTGGTGAGCTTGGCTTCAAAGGCTCCAGAAAGTCCACACCGTTCGCCGCGCAGATGGCCTCCGAAACCGCTGCCAAGGCTGCTATTGAACATGGACTTAAGTCTGTTGAGGTTTATGTTAGAGGTCCCGGATCGGGACGTGAATCCGCAATTCGTGCGCTTGAGACCGTTGGTCTTCAGATTACAATGATCAAAGACGTGACGCCCATTCCTCACAATGGTTGCAGACCGCCTAAGCGCAGACGTGTTTAATATTATAGGGGGTATAAGAAAAAATGGCAAGATATACCGGACCTGTATGCAAGATTTGCCGCAGAGAAGGCACTAAGCTCTTTTTGAAGGGTGATCGTTGCACTACAAAGTGCGCACTTGATACCAAGAGAGGTTCTAAGGCGCCCGGACAGCATGGCGCTGCCGTCAAGAAGCAGAGAGAATACGGAATGCAGCTTCGTGAGAAGCAGAAGACCAGACGTTACTACGGCGTTCTGGAGAGACAGTTCGCAAACTACTTTGATGAGGCCGACAGAAAAGAAGGTATGACCGGTGAGAACCTGCTCATACTGCTTGAGCGCAGATTTGATAACGTGATATACAGAGTTGGTTTGGCAAGCAGCCGCAAGGAAGCCCGTCAGCTTATAATTCACGGTCACTTCAGAGTCAATGACAAGAAGGTTGATATTCCTTCGCTTATTCTTAAGCCTGGCGACGTTATTTCCGTGACCGACAGCTTCAAGGCCTCCAAGAAGTATCTTGGCAGCAAAAAGACTGTTGATGACAAGGAAGTTGTCAATCCCGGCTTGGTAGACAGCTTTGGAGGCAAGTCTATTCCGAAGTGGCTGACAGTTGACAAGGAAAAGGCAACAGCTAAGGTTGTGGCTCTTCCTGCAAGAGATGATATTGATATTGATATCAACGAGCAACTTATCGTCGAGTTGTATTCCAAGTAATATCCGCTCTTTGGCATCACCGTGATGCTCTGCGGACCATTACGGAATGCCCCAAGATCGGAAATGGCACCCATTAATAATACAGGAGGATTTATTTGGAATGATTGAGATAGAGAAGCCCAATATCACCACGGTTAATCTCAGTGAAGACGGAAGAAGCGGAAAGTTTATCGTTGAGCCGCTGGAGCGCGGCTACGGTATAACTCTCGGTAACTCACTGCGCAGAATACTGCTCAGCTCGCTTCCCGGCGTTGCCGTGACGAGCGTGAAGATAGATGGCGTTCTTCATGAGTTTTCCACGATCCCCGGTGTCAAAGAGGACGTCACAGAGATCATTCTCAATATCAAAGGTATTACCGCAAAGCTGCATACCAACTCTCCCAAAACCGTTATTCTTGACGTTACCGGAGAGCGCGATATCACAGCGGGCGATATCAAGCAAGATGCCGATATAGAGATACTTAATCCCACTCATCACATTGCAACGATAGGTGAGAACGAACGTCTCTATATGGAGCTGACCTTTGATCACGGACGCGGATATGTTTCTCAGGAGCGCAACAAGCAGATACACAGCGCACTGCTTGGCCCTACAGTGAGTGCGCCTATCGGAACCATATATACCGATTCTATTTACACACCGGTTTATAATGTCAGCTACACCGTTGAAAATACGCGTGTCGGCAACATCACAGACCTGGATAAGCTCACGCTTGAAGTATTAACAAACGGAACGATAACTGCAAAAGAAGCGATATCTTTGGGAGCCAAGATTCTCAACGAGCATCTCAACTTGTTTGTGGATTTGTCTGATGAAGCAAAGAAGGCAGAGATAATGGTTGAAAGAGAAGAAACCATCAAAGAAAAGGTCCTTGAGATGACCATTGAGGAGCTTGACATGTCGGTTCGTAGTTTCAACTGTCTGAAGCGCGCCGGCATCGACACGGTGGAGGATTTGACCAACCGTACTGAGGAGGACATGATCAAGGTCCGCAATCTCGGTAAAAAATCGCTTGAAGAAGTTATTCAGAAATTGCATTCACTCGGCCTCGATCTTAAAAAAGAAGAGGAATGACCGGGAATTATTGCTCAGAATAAGTACAGCAGAAGGAGGGAATAAAAATGCCCGGAACCAGAAAACTCGGCAGAACAACGTCACAAAGACAGGCGATGCTCCGCGGACTTGTTACTTATCTGCTTGAAAACGGTCAGGTAGAGACCACCGTTACAAGAGCTAAGGAAGTTCGTTCTATTGCCGAAAAGATGATTACTCTCGGAAAAAAGAATACATTGGCTAACCATCGCGCCGCTATGGCGTATATCACCAAGGAGAGCGTTGTAACCAAGCTCTTTTCTGAGATTTCTCCCAAGTATGCCGACAGAAACGGCGGATATACACAGATCTTCAAGGTCGGTCCCCGCAAGGGCGACGGAGCCGAAATGGCCATTATCCGTCTTATCGCCGACTAATAATATTAAAACGGGGGACTGTTGCTTTGGCAACAGTCCCTTTACTATTTGGAAATGTCACGCACGGTGCTGTAAAGTGCATCTATATCGGATAGTGTGTTATATATTCCGAAGCTGACCCGTACCGCGCCGTTTGGAGGGGTCTTCAATGTCTTGTGAGCCAACGGTGCACAATGAAATCCGCTTCGCACACAAATGCCGCGTTCATCGAGTAGCCGTCCTACGCGGTCTGAGGGCATGTCGTTGATGTTGAATAACAGTACCGGACCGATGTGCTCGGGTGCATATACAGTGACGTTGGGAAGCGTTGACAGGCGGTCGTACAGAGCGGAAAAAAGGGCAGCCTCGTGCGAGCTGATATTTTCGATCCCTATTTGCTCAACTGTACGCACGCCTTGTATCAGGCCCGCTACGGCAGGTAACGGAAGTGTGCCGGATTCGTAGCGCTCTGGCGGATTGTCAGGCATTTCGCCTTCAAGTGAATTAATTCCGTTTCCGCCTTCAGTGAGCGTATCCAGCTTAAGACCGTCACGCAGTGCTAGTATACCGCAGCCGGCCGGGCCGAGCAGTCCCTTGTGCCCGGGCGCGCAAAGCACGTCGGCACTAAGCTCCTCCATGTTGACCGGTTGGTGTCCTGCCGACTGTGCTGCGTCCAGTACAAGCAAAAGACGGTGACGGTGGCAAAACCCAGCTATCTGTGCGACAGGCAACGGCGCCGAGCAGATGTTAGAGGTGTGCAGGCACACCACCATGCGTGTGTTAGGGCGCATAAGCCGGGCTATTGATGCGCATATGCGTGTGTCGTTTCGCCGCGGGTCACCAGTGTAGGAACGGAACACATCGTATTTTATGTCGCCACGCTCAGCAAGCCTGAATATGGGCCGCCACACCGAGTTGTGTTCCATGTCGCTTATGATTACATGATCTCCTGGCCGTAACAGCCCCTTTATGGCCATATTTAGCGCATGCGTGGTGTTTAGCGTGAATATGACATTTTCCGGTGTGTTTACACCGAGCAACCGTGCTACGCTTTCGCGGCAAGTGAATATTTGTGATGCGGCTGCCATGGACAGTGCGTGAGCACCTCGTCCGGGATTGCCGCAGTAGTAGCGCATACATTTATTTACCTCGTCGCATACGGGACGTGGCTTGGGAAAGCTGGTTGCAGCATTGTCAAGATATATCACATATAGCCGCCTCCTGTCAGGTAACGTGAGACCTTTATTCCGGAGGTGTCCAACACATAACGTACGTTTGAGGATTGGACACAGTCAAATTCTATGCCGTATGCGCACCCTTTACTTGTTATTGAGGAGTCCAGCTTGACTACGGTGGAGCGGATAGAAGCTCTCAGAAGTGCTTTTTGTGCCTTGAGAGCGGTGGTCATGGAGCCGATAACGGCGGTGCAATCGCTCATGTTACAGCCTCCTTTCTGATTTTTACACTCCTAATGTCAATATATGATGTGAAGCGTCGATTTGTGTGTGCGACGTATCAGTGATACGCACAATGCAAATCCAAAAAACGCCAGCACGGCAATGGTGAGTGGTCGGATTACCGCCGTAGACACGGCAGCCGCTGTAATGTCGCTCTGAGGCGCGAAAAGCTGAGGTGAAAGCGCGTAGACAGCTGAAACGACCAGTGCGTTGAGCAGACCGTGACACAGCTTTGACACATAATATCCGCGGAAGCTAAGTCCGCGCCCACGGCACAGTGACATTATCTGAAAATGCACCGACAAACCCGACCAGCCGATTATAAATGCCGTCATGCAGACTCCGACAGGGCCGTTTCCCAATGCAGACGATGCGCTTACGCCTCCTGACAACTCGACCAGCCCGTAAAACAGAGCGCTCAGCTGAGCCGGGCAGCCAAGCTGCGACATAAGCCGACCAAGACATCCCATAATGGCTGAAAAAAACACGACATACGCGCACACGGTAAGCATGCCCATGGCGGCATCGGACACAGCTCCGGTGAAGCTGTCAAGCCCCGGAACCGCTGGGCGTGAGACAGTTGTTTGTTTGTCGTTTCCCACATTGCCAAATATTATTTTTGCCGCAATCCCAAGCAAAACCGATGTTGACAATGTCACAAAATAAAAAATCATGCCCGACTGACGGTTGGAATATAGTGATATGCCAACTGCGCTTATAAGAAACGCGGAGCTGGGGTTATTGCAGAAGCATAATAGCCGCTCGGCTTCACGCCGGGATATATGTTGTCCATCGAGCAGCGCCATGACGGTCCGTGCACCTACAGGGAAGCCGCATACCGCTCCCATGAACAGAGCACAGGCTGACGCGCCCGATACGCCGAACAAGCGCTGCACAATGCCCTTGCAGACGCGTCCGATAATCTCACCGAGACCTATGGATACCATAAGTCCCGAAATTACCATAAAAGGGAACAGAGACGGTATCACCGTTCTGACGCACAGCAAAAGTCCTGAGCTCATGTATTCGATTGCGCAATCGGAATAGTAAAGTATCAGTATCAGGCAAAAGCCGCATACAAAACAGAACACCACCTGCCCGGGCGAGTGATGGCGTATACGTGTCATTATGTTAAAACCTCCGGCATAAAATATAGGGATATATCACCACATTATATTCCCCGGAGGTAAGGCGCTATGAGCAGAAAAAAGCAGGATTTGGGAGAAGCGGGCGGATTTTTTCAGCGGCTGTGCAGTCGGCTGGACATTCCGCCTGACCTGTTCAACGGAATTTTTGTGGAAATGCGCGGGCGTACCAATGTGGTTGTGCACGGCTGCCGTGAGATACTGCTTTATACCCCGGAGGAGGTAAGACTCAGACTGCGTGGGTGTATTATATGCGTACGTGGCTCCGGGCTGTACTGTACCGCCTACCATACGGGAACGGCAGATATTGACGGAAGGATCATTTCCGTGAGCTTTGGTGACGGGGAGGAGGACAAATGCTGATAAAGCTGTTATCAGACGGTCGGAGGACGGGAAAATCGGGATCAGACGGTCGGGAGGGGAGCAAATGCTGAGGTATCTTCTGTCGGGAGGATGGGAGCTGTCGGCGCATATTTGTCACACTGAAACTATCATGAATATGTGTATGCGGCATCACCTTGTGTACATCCGCCTGAGGCTTGACCGCAAAACAGACAGGGTCCGCTTTTTATGCACGCCCTACACAGCAGGGCTTATCATGCAGCTGTGTCGCAGTGTCGGTATACGCCTGACCTGTGACCGGCAGTTCGGTCTGCCGCACATTATTCATCGCTACCGCAAACGGTATGGCATAGCGGTAGGTGCGGTCATCGCACTGGCGATAGTAATGATATCGGGACAGTATATCTGGGATGTAAGGGTCAGCGGAAATGTACGGTTGAGTGAAGATGAGGTGGTAACGGCGCTGGAGGAGCAGGGGCTTGGCGTCGGCAGCCGTATCTCACGGCTGGACGTTGACTCTGTTGAAAACCGGTTGCTCATTGACAGTCGTGAGATAAGCTGGGTGGCAGTGAATCTTGAGGGCAGTGTTGCCATGGTTGAGATACGTGAGCGGTTGCCCGAGCCGATTGCCGAGCCAACCGCACCGGCAAATCTTGTGGCAACGCGCGACGGAAGAATCGAGCAGGTAGAAGCTTACGACGGCGAGGTGCTGGTCAGGGCGGGGCAGTATGTCAGCCGGGGCGAGCTGCTTGTCAGCGGCATTGTGGACAGCGCCAGTATAGGCTGGAGGTATATCAGAGCACGTGGAGTGGTTATGGCAAGGACATTGCGCGAGATTCATGTGGAAATTCCCATGGACTACACTGAAAAGAACTATACAGGCAAAAAACGAATCGATAACAGCCTGATTTTTTTCGAAAAAAAAATAAAACTTTATAAAAACACTGGATTTTTGGATACAACATATGATACAATATGTAATGTGGATAGGTGTTGCCTTTTCGGCGACAACAGACTTCCGCTGTGGTTTTGCAGAACGGAATATTTGGAATATGTCATGAGCCCGGCACGCCGAACAGATGAGCAGGCAATGGAACTGGCGTATGACGAACTTGACGCCCAGATAGACCAGCTGACCGCTCAGGGAGCCACGCTTTTGCGCAAGGATATAATATGTCAGCCGGGGGAAGCGGTATATACGTTGGACTGTACCCTGATGCTGATAGAAAACATAGCCGGGACGGTTGAATTCCAGATCTCGGAGCTTATGGAGGACAGATGAAATCTGAAACTGTGTACATTGAAAACAGTGAGCTGACTGCGCGGGTTTTCGGTTGCTTTGATGAGAATATCAGGGCAGTTGAAAAGGAGTTTGGGGTAGATATACAGACGCACCCCTCCGAGGATGGAGACGCTGTGGTAGTAACCGGTAGCGGAGCCAATGAGGTGCACATGGCGGCGACGGTTGTGACGTTCCTGCGTCAGATGGCGGGATATGAGGAAACCATATCCGAGCAGTCGGTGAGGTATGTTATTGACAGTGTGCGTGACGGCAACGAAAATGAGCTTTCGGCGCTGGGTGATGACTGCCTTTGCGTAACTACCAAGGGCCGGCCGATCAAGGCCAAAACCATGGGACAGAAGCAGTATGTCGACAAAATTAAGCACAATACAATAACCTTCGGGATAGGACCTGCCGGTACCGGTAAGACGTTTTTAGCGGTGGCAATGGGGGTCAAGGCTTTGCGGGATAAGCAGGTCAGCCGGATAATACTCACACGTCCCGCAATTGAGGCGGGAGAGAAGCTGGGGTATCTGCCCGGCGATCTGCAAAGCAAGATAGACCCTTATCTGCGCCCGCTTTATGACGCATTGTATGAGATGATAGGCCCGGAAAACTATGCCCGTCAATTGGAAAAGCAAACTATCGAAATAGCGCCGCTGGCATATATGCGCGGTCGGACTCTGGACGATTCATTTATCATACTCGATGAGGCACAGAACGCGACGCCCGAGCAAATGAAAATGTTTCTGACACGTCTTGGCTTCAATTCAAAGGCAGTTATAACCGGAGACCTGACGCAGACAGATCTGCCGCGAGGGCAGAAAAGCGGATTGTCGCAGGTCGTGAAAATACTTGACGGTATAGAGGATATCGCCATTCACCGCTTTACCGAGCGTGACGTTGTGCGCCATAAATTGGTGCAGAAAATAATTCTGGCGTATGAAAAATTCGAGAGAGAGCAACCCCGGCGGGAGGACAAGCCGGATACTCGCTACCGACGCCTGAAAAAAGAGGACAGACCATGAAGCTACGCATTTATTTTGACAATATTCAGTCTGCACGGCCGGTTGGATACCAGCTAAAAATGCTTATGCGCCGTGCTATTGAGGCAACGCTGAAATATGAGGGTATTCACCGCAACGTTGAGGTGTCGCTGACATTCGCCGATGACGTGGCAATACACAAGTTGAATTTACAATATCGCGGTATTGACCGCCCGACAGATGTGCTGTCCTTTCCGCTTGAGGAAGATGCCGAGAGTCAGCGGAGCGGAGGATTACTGGTGCTCGGAGATATAGTTATATCGCTGGAACGCGCGGCGGATCAGGCGGAGCAATTCGGTCACAGCTTTGAGCGCGAAACGGCATTTCTTTGCATACATTCCATGCTGCACCTGTTGGGCTACGATCATGAGCGCGGACAAGCCGAAGACGCCGACATGCGCCGCCGTCAGCATGAAATAATTGATCTTATCGGATTGGGGATAAAAGAATAATGAAAAAGACAGGATTTATTGCTATTGTGGGGCGCCCCAATGTGGGCAAGTCGACACTGATGAACAAAATACTGGGCGAAAAGGTTGCCATCGTCTCAAACAAGCCGCAGACTACGCGCAACCGCATTATCGGTATACATACCGTGGGAGAGGATCAGTTTGTATTTCTTGATACGCCCGGGTTGCATACGCCAAAGGATCGCCTCGGCGATTTCATGGTCAAAACAGCGGACGACACCATGCGCGAGGCGGACGCCGTAGTGCTGGTGGTTGACGCGGGCAAGCCGATCTCGCACGTTGAGCGCAATGTTATAGATTATATCAAGGCTTCAGGCTGTGGATCGGTGCTGGTACTCAACAAAACCGATTTGTATCGCCGTGAGCAGATAGCCGAAGCTATCACCGCATACGCTGCACTGCACGATTTTGACGCGGTTGTTCCCACATGTGCACGCAACGGAGATAATGTCGGCGCACTGTTGCAGGAGTGCGGAAAATTTCTGACCGAGTCCGAATGGTTTTTCCCGGACGATATTGTAACTGATCAGCCGGAGCGTCAGCTGGCCGCCGAGATAATCCGCGAAAAGCTGCTGCGCACGCTTAACAAAGAGGTACCACACGGTATTGCCGTGGTGATCGAGGAATTCAAGGATACCGACAGCCTTGTCAGCATACGCGCTGAAATATTCTGCGAAAAAGAGTCACATAAGCGCATAATTGTAGGCAAGGGCGGAGCCGGACTCAAAATGGTGGGCACGTACGCCCGTCAGGATCTTGAAAAGATTTTCGGTACCAAGGTGTATCTCAATCTGTGGGTCAAGGTCAAGGAAAACTGGCGGGACAGCATACAAACCGTGGCCAATTTCGGTTATAAGCCGGAGTGACACGGCCTGAGCTCAGTCGTTGGCAAAGGAGGCGACCGCATGGTTTTCACAACTGATGCGTTTGTTCTGCGTGCAATAGATACCGGTGACCATGATCGCCTTGTGATACTGCTGACACCTGAAAACGGTCAGATCACAGTGCTGGCCAAGGGCGCGAGATCGCCCAGAAGCCAGTATTCGGCACTTACTCAGCCGTTTGTGTATGGCAATTTCGAGATTTACCGCAAGGGAGAAATGAATTGGCTAAGAGGCGGCTCTGTGACCGAGTATTTTTCGGGAATACGTGACGATGTGGTCAAGCTGTCGCTGGCCGCATATCTTGCCGACGTAGCACGGGAGGTAACCGGTGAATACGTGGCCGGAATCGACATACTTCGTATGACGCTCAACTCGCTGTACGCGCTGGGACACGATAAGGTAGAGCCGCGTATTATCAAAGCGGTTTACGAGTGGCGTACTGCAGGGTATGGCGGTTATATGCCGGACATGACGCGCTGTCGTATTTGTCATAAAACTGTGTCGGACGGTATGTATCTTGACGTAATGAACGGGGGGCTTTTGTGCGAAGATTGCCTGCGGCGCCAGTCGTCTGCCCCAGGCAACAGTCAAACGCCATATGACGATACAAAATATCAGAACAATATACTTGTACCAATGGGAGCCGGAGCTGTGGCAGCCGCCGCCTGAACGGGTGTATGCCTTCCGGATAAAAAACGAGGCAGATACGGATGATTTTTGCCGCGCCGGAGAAACATACCTGCTCAACCACCTTGAGTGTGGTTTTGCTTCTTTGGACTTTTACAAAACTATAATAAAATAAAGATATATTATGAATTTTTCTGAAAAAACACTTAAAACACTTGAATTTGATAAAATACGTGCACTTCTGGCGGATTGCGCGCTGACCGACGGTGCCAAGACGCTGGCTTTGCAGCTGGTGCCGAGTGAGCATGTGTCGGTGGTATTGCGCAATTTGCGCCATACGACCGACGCAGTACGGTTGCTTAATGTCAAAGGTACGCCGTCATTCGGTATGGTTGCGGATATGACCGCAGTTTGTGAACGTGCCGAGAAAGGGGCAATGCTCACGGCACGTGAGCTGCTTGATGCTGCCAACGTGTTACGTACCTGCCGGTCACTGCTGGATTATATACGCATGAACCGCCTTTTTGAAACATCACTTGATGAGATCTTTGAGCGGCTGATACCCAACCGCCCGCTTGAGGAACGAATTACGCGTTCCATTATTGCCGAAGATCTTATAGCCGATGAGGCGAGCTCTGAGCTGTCCAACATACGCCGAAAAAAGAAAAATCTCAATAACCGTATAAAGGACATACTCTCCAAGTACACCGGCGGCGCGTATTCGAAGTATTTACAGGAGAACATTGTTACACAACGCGGCGGACGGTACGTGGTCCCAGTCAAAATCGAATACCGCGGAGAGATCAAAGGGCTTGTGCATGATACATCGGCCTCGGGGGCGACGCTTTTTGTGGAACCCATCGCCGTTGTCGACGCAAACAACGAACTGCGCGAGCTGGAAGCCGCCGAACAGCATGAGATCGACAAAATACTGTATGAGCTGTCCGGAGAGGTCGCAGGGTGTGCGTCGGCACTGTTGCTTAATTATCAGAATATTACCGAGCTGGCATTCATTTTCGCGTGCGGTGAGCTGTCGGTGCGTATGAGAGGTGTACAGCCTCAGATTTCGGGTGACCGCTCGCTCGAGTTGATAAAGGCGCGTCACCCGCTGATCGACAAGGACAAGGTCGTGCCCATCAATATCTCCTTAGGGCACGGTCACGATACGCTGATCATAACCGGACCGAATACCGGCGGTAAAACGGGGACGCTCAAAACGCTGGGGCTGTTTTCGCTTATGGCGCAGTCCGGACTGCATATTCCCGCTGAGGATCACTCATCTGTTTGCATGTTTGACAATGTACTGGCCGACATAGGTGACGAGCAAAGCATAGAGCAGTCGTTGTCTACCTTCTCGGCACATATGGTCAATATCGTGGCGATCATGGGGCAGCTGACTGACCGGTCACTTGTGCTGTTTGATGAGTTGGGCGTAGGTACCGATCCTATTGAGGGAGCGGCACTTGCCGTGGCCATTATTGAGTCGGTACGGCAAAAGGGGGCGATCTGCGCCGCTACGACGCATTATGCCGAGCTTAAGGCGTATGCGCTCGAGACGCCGGGAGTTGAAAATGCGTCGTGTGAATTTGACATCGAAACATTACGGCCGACATACAAGCTGATCATCGGCACACCTGGCAAATCCAATGCGTTTGCAATTTCAAAGCGACTTGGATTGCCTCAGGATATAATCGACCGTGCCCAGAACACGGTCAGCACTGACAATAAGCGTTTTGAGGACGTTATCGAAAAGCTGGAGGCCAGCCGTATAGACATGGAGCGCGACCGTGAAGAAGCGGCACGGCTGCGTGCGGAATACGAAAAATTCAAGGCTGAGGCTGAAAAAAAGATACAGGATAAGCTGTCGCTGGCTGAGCGCGAGCTTGAAAGATCGCAGGCCAAGGCAGTGGCAATGGTTGAGAGCGCCAAGGCGTCGGCCGACTTTGTACTGGCACAGCTTGACCGGGCTCAAAAGGCCAAGGAAAGCCAGCGTGCGGGTGAAGAGCTTGATCGGGCACGTCGTGAGATACGTGCGCATCTGCGTGAAAATGAGGATAAGTTCAATCCTGTTGACAAGGTGGAGGATGACGGATATGTCCTGCCCAGACCGCTTAAGCGGGGCGATCAGGTCTATCTGCGCAACATCGGTACCATTGCAACGGTGCTCAGCCTTCCCGACAAGTCAGGAAGCCTTATGGTGCAGTCGGGCGCTGCGCGTACGAAAACCAACGTCTCCAATCTAAAGTTGGTTGACGGCAGCGAAACCATTGTTACAGACCGCAACAATCATAGGGTTCCGGCTTCAGAGTATAAACCGGCGCAGATCAAGAATTTCAGTCCTGAGATCGATCTGCGTGGCATGAACGGTGAGGAAGCGTGGTATGCTGTTGACAAGTATATTGACGACGCACAGCTTTATGGAATGAAGACTGTGCACCTGATACACGGTAAGGGGACGGGGGCACTTAAAAATGCACTGTGGCAGTTTTTACGGTCGGATAAGCGTGTGGCGTCATACCGACTTGGCAGGTACGGCGAGGGTGACGGCGGTGTTACAGTCCTTGAGCTTAAATAATTCTATGGGAGGCAAGTATTCATGGCAGATAAAAAATATCTGGCGATAGACCTCGGCGCGTCAAGCGGACGCGGAATTGTGGGCAGTTATGACGGAGAGCGTCTTACACTGCGTGAAAATTGCCGCTTCACAAATCAGCCGGTCCGGCTGGTCGACCGGCTTTACTGGGACATTATGCGGATTTTCCATGAGATCAAGCAATCCATACGTCAGACCGCTGTAGACGGCGACAAAATAACCAGCCTTGGTATAGACACTTGGGGCGTTGACTACGCTCTGCTTGACCGTCAGGGGCACATGCTGTCCTCACCGGTCCACTATCGCGACGTGCGCAACGCCGATATGGAGGGGTACGTGTGGGAGCGTGTGCCGTTTGAACAGATATACGGCATAAGCGGAATTCAGTCACTTAGCTTCAACACGCTGTATCAGCTGTGTGCAGAGCTTCGTGAGGATCCGGTCCGGCTTGAGCGGGCAGACAAGCTGCTGTTTATTCCTGATTTGCTGAATTATTTTCTTACCGGGCGTATGGCGGCAGAGTATACCGTCACATCTACCGGCGCGGTGCTTGATGCAGGGACGCGTGAGCTGGCAGGTGAGCTGCTTTCGCGGCTCAATATACCGGTACGGCTGTTTGCACCCATGGTACAGCCCGGAACCCGGTTAGGGCAACTGTTGCCCTGTGTAAGCGATGAGGTAGGCGGTATTGACACTACCGTTGTGAATGTGGCGTCGCATGATACGGCCAGTGCCGTGATATCAGTTCCTGATTTGTCGGGTGAGATGCTTTACATAAGCAGCGGCACTTGGTCGCTCATGGGAACCGAGCTGAACCGTCCCATAATAAACAACGCCAGCCGCTGTGCAAATTTCACCAACGAGGGCGGTGCCGGTGGTACGATTCGGTTTCTCAAAAACATTATGGGGCTTTGGATATTGCAGGAATCACGCCGTCAATGGGCACGGGAAGGACACGAATTCAGTTTTGCTCAGCTTGAGCAGCAAGCCAGAAGTGCCCCTGCGTTCGCGGCCTTCATTGATCCGGATGCGCCTGAGTTCGGTACGCCGGGCAACATGCCGGCACGTATTGCCGAATACTGCCGCCGTACGGGGCAGCATGTTCCGGACAGCGTCGGCGGTATCGTACGCTGCATTTACGAGAGTTTGGCGCTCAAATACCGTAAGGTTGCGACCGGAGTTACAGAGCTTGCTGGGATTCGTCCGTCTGCCATAAATATTGTCGGTGGAGGCTCAAAGGACAGGCTGCTCAACCAAATGACATCAAACGCCTGCGGCAGAACCGTTGTTGCGGGGCCGGACGAGGCTACCGCAATAGGCAATTTGCTTGTACAGGCGATATCTGACGGCGAGCTGGGCGACATAAAGCAGGGCAGGGAGCTGGTATTGCGGTCGTTCTCTCCGAATGTGTTTGAACCGCAGGATACGGCGGCGTGGGACGCGGCATATGACTGCTTTGCCGGAGTTATTGAAAGAAGCTGAGTTATATATAATGTAGGGTTAAGGGTGTGTCATACATAATAAAACTGGTTATAATATAAAAAAAGACTTTTATGTCGGCACTTTAAATTATATAATCCTACAAAAGGCTCTAATAAATGACCCAAATGAACAAAAAATCTTTTCAAATTTTGATAAGTATGTTATAATATAAGTTGCTAAATACAATAGCCTACGACGGCACGGAGGATTAAATGAACGATACCCTTTGTGGAGAACTCAGTGTTATTGCAATGAACGGTTGTGAGCAATTCGGTTCACAGGTGGATTATTATCTCAAGGAATGGCGCGGGAAAGGTGCTGACGAAACATTTTTGGTCAAATCACAGTGTCCACGTTTCAGCTCCGGAGAAGCAAAGGGGCTTGTAGGCGAGTCGCTTCGCGGCCATGACCTTTATATTATCTGTGATGTTTTCAATCACGGCGTGACATTCAAAATGTACGGTGAGACGGTGCCTATGAGCCCGGATGACCATTATGCCGACCTTAAGCGTCTTATTGCGGCAACTGCCGGCAAAGCACGACGTGTATCGGTTATTATGCCCATGCTGTATGAGGGAAGACAGCACAAGCGTTCCGGCCGTGAGTCGCTCGACTGCGCACTCATGCTCCAGGAGCTTGAAGCTATGGGCGTTACCAATATTATAACCTTTGATGCGCATGACTCCCGAATTCAGAATGCCGTGCCGCTGTGCGGCTTTGACGATGTGCGGCCTACCTATCAGATGATAAAGGCACTGATTCGCAATGTGCCCGATATCGTTGTAGACAAAGATTCGCTCACCATAATTTCTCCCGATGAGGGTGCTATGGGCCGCTGTATGTACTATTCCTCCGTGCTTGGTATAGATATCGGTATGTTTTATAAGCGCCGTGACTATACCCGTGTTGTAAACGGACGCAATCCGATCGAGGCACATGAGTATCTGGGAGGAGATCTGACAGGCAAGGACGTTATAGTCGTTGATGATATAATCTCCTCCGGTGACTCGCTTATTGACGTTGCCCTTCAGCTAAAGCAAAAGGGCGCTAAGCGCATATTCGGGTTTGTTACGTTCGGCCTGTTTACGGAAGGTCTTGAAAAGTTCAAGCGTGCATATAATGAGGGGCTGTTTGATAAAATATTTACCACAAATCTTGTCTACCGCACACCGGAGCTGCTCTCCATGCCCTGGTATGTGGAGGTCAATATGTGCAAATATGTGTCGTACATAATCGACACGCTTAACCACGATTCCACCATCAGCAATCTGCTGGATCCTGTACGCCGTATCCACAATCTTATCGATAAGCATAAGGCCGAGATGGAAGGCAGTCAGATGAAAATCAACTTTTGATTATATAAATCAAGAAAGGGTAAGAATTGTCCAATAAGAGAGACGAAGCGACCTGCTTCGTAAAAAAGACCTCCATCGGAGGTCAGGCGCTCATTGAAGGCATAATGATGCGCGGCCCTAAGAAAACGACCATGGCTGTCCGTAATCCTGAGGGCAAAATGGTGCTTGAGAGCTGGGAGACCGACAACTCCGAAAAGCCCAAGATATACCGCGTTCCGTTTTTACGCGGAATATTCGGTTTTATTGACTCTATGAAGCTGGGGTATCGGTGTCTTATGCGTTCGGCTGAGATCGCCGGACTTGACGATGTGCCGGATAAGCCAAAGCAGAATGATATTAACGGTAAAAATGAAAACGCCGTTGATGACGCTGCGTCAGTCAAGACTGTTGATAGTGAAGCTTTGACGGTTGATGCAGTAAGCAACGATGTCACAAATAAACAAGCAGAAGCCAAAAGTGACGATGTTTGTTGCAACAGTGATACGGCCTCACACGGCGCGGACAAAGCTGCCGCCGATAATGACACTGCCAAATCCGGCAGTATTCAGCCCTGGGTAATGAATTTGATAATGATCATTTCAACCGTGCTGGGGGTAGTGCTGGCGCTGGTGTTGTTCAAAACATTGCCTGAGGTATTATACAGCTTGTTGACCCACCTGTTTCCTGTGCTAAAGGGAGAGGGATATGGTTACTCACTGTTGCGCGCGGTGTTTGTCGGTATAATCAAGATAATCATTCTTGTGTGCTATATGCTGGCAGTGTCGCTCATGAAGGATATACGCCGCACGTTCATGTACCACGGCGCTGAGCACAAATCAATCGCATGCTACGAGCGCGGTCTTGAGCTTACGGTCGACAATGTGAGAATACAGCGTCGGTTTCACCCGAGATGCGGGACGTCATTTCTGATACTCATGGTGTTGGTCGGAATATTTCTAACAATGTTCATTCCGGCACAGCTGTGTGAGAGTGCTGTGCTCAATGTTGTACTTCGTACTCTGATAAGCATAGCTCTGCTGCCCGTTATGATGAGTATAGGCTACGAGCTTATTAAACTAGCCGGGAAATATGATAATGTTTTTACACGCATAATCTCGGCTCCCGGAATGTGGTTGCAGCGTATAACCACACGTGAGCCGGACGACAGTATGATAGAGTGTGCCATTGCCGCGCTCAAGGATGTTATTCCAAATGACAACAGTGATGACTGGAATAAAAAATAATATCACATAAGCAAAGCCGAGGTGTGAAGTATAGCATCACACCTCGGTTTTGTGATTCTATTGTTGCCTTGCCATAGGGAATGGTTTTTGTGCAAGGCTTATTTCCGGCGGGCTTAAACCTTGGCTTTTAGCATTTCCTTTGCTGTCTGCATGACAATTTCGCGCTCACAGAACGGTACCTTGATACCGTTTATCAGCTGATAATCCTCATGCCCTTTGCCGGCAAGTACAAGTATATCGCCTGTTTTGAGCAAGCTCATGGCCCGGACTATCGCTTCACGACGGTCGATTATTACCTCAAACCCGCAACCTCTGGCGCCGAAGTTCAGTGCAATGTCACGGATTATCATGAGAGGATCCTCACGGTCAGGGTTGTCCGATGTGAGTATACAAAAGTCGCTCAGCTCTGAGGCCACGCGCCCCAGCTCGGCACGGCGCATTTGTGTGCGGCCGCCGACTGACCCGAACAGCGTGATTATTTTGCGGTGGTTATATTTATGGAGCGCTTCGAGCACTGATGTCATACTGGCTCCGTTATGCGCATAATCGATTATTATAGTGGCGTATGGTAGTGCCGTGACCAACTCGAAACGTCCGGTTACCGTTATTGTTTCAAGTATTCTGACCATTTCGGCAACATCATTTGAGTATATGCGGCAGATGGCCAGTGCAGCCAGTGCATTGGATACGCTGAACTCACCCGGAAAACGTATTTCTGCTGGCAGGCACAAGCCGTCGTGACGGTAAGTAAAGCGCATGCCGAGCGTGCTGCGCGTGCGGAATTTGGTCAGGTCGGTGGCTGAGTGCATGGCAGGACCGGTTAGGCCATACGTGATGATTTCAGCACCACATCCGTGCAGCATGTATTCGGAATACGGGTCATCGGCGTTGACCACGGCATATCGCGGCGAAAATTCCGAGAACAGCTTTGCCTTGCAATCACGGTAATGCTCAAAATTCGGATGCTCATAGTTGCTGATGTGGTCGGGATACAGGTTGGTGAAAACACAGGTGTCAAATTGTATGAACCGTACACGCCCGAGGTACAATGCCTGTGATGATACCTCTATGACTGCGTATTTCATACCTGCATCTGCCATATCACGCAGATAACGCTGTATATCGCAGCTCTCGGGTGTCGTGTTGATACTTGAATGTCGGAAACGCCCGTACATTATACCGTTTGAACCTATATAGCCGGTGGGCAGACCAAGGCTGTCAAGTATTCCTTTTACGGTAAGCGCGATCGTGGTTTTTCCTTTGGTGCCGGTTATTCCGATAACTCTCAGCTGGCCGGACGGGTGGTCGTATACGATGTCTGACAGCCGAGCTAAAGCAAGGCGAGTGTCACCTGTGTATATGATATCACAGTCATCGGGCAGGTCGAGCGGTTCGACTGCTACATAGCACCTGCATCCGCTGTCGTAAGCTCGGCAGGCGTACAGATGACCGTCGGTTAAAATTCCTCTTATACAGACAAACACGGAGTTTGGACCTGCAAGCCTTGAATCACAGCATATATGATTTATCTCACAACGTTTTTTACAGCCTGAAGAGTCGTATCCTCCCGCGGTGAGCAGCTGTTCAAAGATCATATTTTAAACCTCCGTGCGGTAACGATTTTACCAGAAGCTGAACAGACGGCAATGCTTCCGTCAACTGGCTAAGATTTCTGATTATATACTCGATTTCAAAATAATCCTTGTATTCTGATATATATTTTTCAAATTGTGATGTACACGGCACCAGTATTGTTCTGACCTCGTGCGGAGCGGACACCATATCAAGCACTGAGTGCAGGGAGTAGTATTTGTTTTGCGGTATCAGGCAGCGCACAAAATTATATTTTATTGTGGGAAGGATATGGAACGGCCTTCGTTCGGCAAAAAGGCAGGGTGTGATGCTGAAATCGCGATTGAGCGCTTTGATTATGGCAGCAGTTTTGGGCATCAGTCCGAGCAGTACCACGTTTGCTCCGTTTTCAAGCAGATGAACCATTCCTGTCTCCTGTTTTGATGATTTTCTGTAACTATTATAGCATATATTCCGAAAAAAATAAACCGAATTTTGATTTTTTTCCTTGTATCTATTGAATTATTACATACAATTGAATATAATAAACACTAACGACCACCGGGAGATGTGTTATGCGACGAGAATTTGTTTATAGAACTTTTTCAAATATTCCTCAGCTTGAAACTCCGAGGCTTTTGCTTCGCAAAATGCTTGTACGCGATGCGGACGATATGTTTGATTACGCGCAACGTGCAGATGTGACCAAATATCTTACATGGAATCCGCACCCCAATGTGGATTATACGCGTGAGTATCTGGAATATGTAGCCACAAGGTATTCGGCGGGCGAGTTTTTTGACTGGGCGCTTGAGGAAAAGTCAACAGGGCACATGGTCGGTACCTGCGGTTTTACCCGGTTTGACTATCATTCGGACTGTGGTGAGGTGGGATACGTTCTCAACCCGTCGGTATGGGGACACGGCTATGCGACAGAGGCTTTGCGCCGGGTGATAGCATTTGGCTTTTCCAGGCTTCATCTTGAACGTATTGAAGCCCGGTATATCGAGGGTAATACCGCGTCAAGACACGTTATGGAACGTGTGGGTATGACATATGAGGGAATGCTGCGGAGTTCAATGCTGGTTAAGCATGAACACAAAAATATCTGTATATGTTCTATATTGCGGGACGAAATATAAAGTCTCGGTACAAATATCCGATGAAACTGACTGATAAAAAACAATTCCGGTCTGCGTTTCACGCAGACCGGAATTGTTTTTTATCATACTTACCTGTATTCAGCTTTTATTTATTTTCTGTGTCAGATTTTTTGCTACCGTGGTTGAGCATTATGTTTGTAAGTATGCCGAGGATAAGAGCGCATGCAATAGAGGTCACTGTAACTTTGCCGAAGCTGACTGCCATGCCACCGACACCAGCAATCAGTATGACCGAGACGGTGAACAGATTCTTGTTGTCGCCGAGGTCAACGGTCTGTATCATTTTAAGACCGGAAACCGCGATGAATCCGTAAAGTGCTATGCACACGCCGCCCATTACGCAGTTGGGAATGGTGGAGAGGAAGGTCACAAAGGGAGCTACGAAGGAAGCTGCTATAGCCATGATAGCAGTTACGAGAATTGTTACCACCGAGGCGTTGCCCGAGATAGCGACGCAACCGACTGATTCACCGTATGTGGTGTTGGGGCAGCCACCGAACAGAGCGCCGACTGCGGAGCCGACACCGTCACCCAGCAGAGTACGGGAAAGGCCGGGATCCTCAAGCAGGTCGGATTCGATAATGGAAGACAGGTTCTTGTGGTCTGCGATGTGCTCTGCGAATACCACGAAAGCGACAGGCACATATGCGACCGCGACAGTAGCAATGTAAGAGCCTGTGATGTCACTGAAGCCCTTTGAAGCCTCAACGAAGGTGAAGTCCGGGATCCACTGCATGTTGTTGAAGGCGGAGAAGTCGATCACTTTAAGCGCGTCGATCGCGGCAACATTGCCGATGACCGTGAAGATAGCTGCAAGAACGTAGCCGGAGAGAATACCGATTATAAAGGGAATCATCTTGAGCATTTTTTTGCCGAATACTGAGCACAGCATGGTAACAGCCAGCGTAACCAACCCGCATATCATGCAGATGTAAGGGGAAGCAGTGCTGACCTTAGCGGCTGACAGATCGCTTACAGCGTTGCCTGCCAGTGAAAGACCGATGATTGAGACGGTGGGGCCGATAACGACGGCAGGCATGATCTTATTGATCCACTTAACACCGGCGAACTTGACCACGATTGCGATTACCACGTAAACAAGTCCGGCCATAGCGGCACCGATTATCAGTCCGATGTAGCCGAGCGCCATGGACGATGCGCCTGCAAAGGCGGTAGCCATAGAGCCGAGGAAGGCGAAGGATGAGCCTAAGAACACGGGGCTTTTGAATTTTGTAAACAGCAGATAGACGATCGTTCCGACACCTGCACCGAACAGCGCCGCAGAGGTTGACATATTGCTGCCTGCGATATTGTTGATAATGGCGGGCACTGCGATTGTTGCAGCCAGAATGGCCAGGAGCTGCTGAAGCGCGAACATAATCAGCTGTCCGAACTTGGGTTTGTCTTTCACATTGTAGTAGAGTTTCATTTGCTTTTCCCCTTGTGTTTTATAATTTACCCCCGCCGCGGCGGGAATATTTACTGTTGGATCATGCCCGGACATAGAAAAATCCGCCTGTATAAATGACCCTCACTTATACGGCGGTATGCTGCGACATAGTTTGCTATACGGACAAAATCTGCTCCGTACATGCTATTAAATTAGCCGTGCCTTATCTATACGCATCTGCCGTTATAGCGGGATCCGGACTTTGTTTATGACAGTATATCATATTTTTTGCGGCTTGTAAACCCTTTTGAACAAATTTTTATGGATAAAAAATGCGGGGGATATTATCTTTGAATTTGTGCATTTTCGACCAAGCACTGCCGGATACGACTCAAAAAGGGGAAAATGCCTGTTGACAAGCAGGGGATAAAAGTATATAATTTAACGTGGTCATTAATGATTAATCCGACGAGGTGTCAAAGAATGAAACAGGATCTGCTTGCCGTTATGGAACAGCAAATGTCGGGCTTCTCCAAAGGACAGCGTCATATTGCGTCGTATATTCTTTCAAATTATGAAAAGGCAGCGTACATGACTGCCGCTCGGTTAGGAGCACTGTCGGGAGTTTCCGAATCTACGGTAGTCCGTTTTGCTATCGAGCTGGGATTCGAGGGATATCCCGAGATGCAGAAGGCGCTGCAGGAGTTGGTTCGCACCAAACTGACCAGCGTTCAGCGTATGGAGGTTACAAACACACTTATCGGTAACTCAGATGTGCTGGATAAGGTACTGACATCGGATATCGACAAAATACGTCAGTCGCTTGAAGAAATTGACCGTGAGGCTTTTTATGCGGCAGTGGATCGTATAGTCGGGGCAAACAATATATATATTATAGGTGTGCGCTCGTCGTCGTCACTTGCCGGATTTCTGAATTATAATTTCAGAATGATATTTGATAATGTTAAATTTATACAGACTACGTCGGGCAGTGAAATGTTTGAGCAGATAATGCGCATAGGTGACGGCGATGTTATTATCGCTATAAGCTTTCCGAGATACTCAAAGCGTATCATAAATGCGGTAAAGTTTGCAAGGGAGCGCGGTGCCGATGTAGTTGCACTGACTGACAGTGCGCAATCGCCTATTGCTGTGTATGCGCATCAATTGCTGACTGCCTGTAGCGATATGGCTTCATTTGTCGATTCGCTGGTTGCACCGCTTAGCATTATCAACGCCATGATAGTGGCGGTAAGCCGCAAAAAGCAGGACGAGCTGACAGTGCGGCTGCATGATCTTGAGAATATCTGGGATAAATACGATGTATATGATAAAAACAGCCAATAATACCTGTTCGGTGGCGGACACCGCAGAATGTGAGACAGGCACTGAGCCGGGCTCCGGTACTGCCGGTAAGCCTATAAAGACAACGGTAGCCGTCATAGGCGGTGGTGCTGCCGGACTTGTGGCAGCTGCGACTGCGGCGGAGAGCGGGGCACGAGTGTTACTGTTTGAAAAAAACAGGGTGCTCGGGTGCAAATTGCGCATAACGGGTAAGGGACGGTGTAACGTCACCAACGACTGTACTGTCCAGGCTTTTATGTCAAATGTGCCGGGCAATCCGCGTTTTCTGTGGTCGGCACTTGACCATATGTCGCCGGCTGACACAATGGAGATGTTCGAACATCTCGGTGTTCCGCTAAAGACCGAGCGCGGCTCACGTGTATTTCCGGTATCGGACAGGGCAGGGGATATAGCCGGTGCGCTTGCAAGGCGTTGCCATGCTGCCGGAGTTGAGGTGATTCAAAAGAAGGTGCGCAAAACAGCGCCAATTTGCAATCACAAATTCGAAATATATACAGATGATGACAAATATATTTGCGAATCGGTGATTATATGTACAGGCGGAATGTCATATCCCAAGACCGGATCGGACGGTGACGGGTATCGTATGGCACGAGAACTCGGACATACTGTCACTCCACTGTCACCGTCACTTGTTCCCATAGCATGCGACGGCGATGACTGCCGGCGTATGCAGGGACTGTCATTGAAAAATGTCGGCTTGCGTATACTCCCGGCCTCCGGCGGTAAAGCTGTATATGAAGACTTCGGAGAAATGATGTTCACGCATTTCGGCCTGAGCGGCCCTATGATACTGAGTGCATCTGCTCACCTGCCGGACATAAAACCGGGTAAGTATGTGGCACATATCGATCTTAAGCCTGCGCTTGACCATAATCGGCTTGACGCTCGCCTGATATCCGACTTCTCAAAGTACTCCAACCGCGATTTTATCAATGCGCTGGGAGATTTATTGCCGCAGAAAATGATTGCAACGGTGGTGCTTCGCTCGGCTATACCGCCGCATCAGAAGGTCAATAACATTACCCGTGAACAGCGCCGTGGGGTGGTTGAGCTGCTCAAGGATTTCACTGTCAAGCTTTCGCATTTTCGCCCGATCGATGAGGCGATCGTCACACGCGGCGGGGTTTGCGTGCGAGAGATAAGGCCAGGAACGATGGAGTCAAAAATAGTGCCCGGCGTGTATTTTGCCGGCGAAATAATCGATGTGGATGCTTATACCGGTGGCTTTAATCTCCAGATAGCATTTTCAACGGGAGCACTGGCCGGATACAGCGCAGCCACATCACAAATATAAAAGTTTCAGGAGTTTTTATATGAAAATTGCGATTGACGGACCAAGCGGGGCGGGCAAAAGCAGCGTAGCCAAGGCGTTGGCGCATGAGCTTGGCATAATATATGTAGATACGGGTGCACTTTACCGCACTATAGGCTACTATGTTAAGTGCCGCGGAGTTTCCATGCAGGATAAAGCCGGCATTATTGCGTGTCTGCCTGATATCCGACTGTCACTCGAATATAACAACGGGACACAGCGTGTCATACTTAACGGCGAGGATCCCGGAGATGCCATTCGCCAGCCGGATATTTCAATGTACGCATCGGCCGTGTCTGCCATCCCGGAGGTGCGCAGCTTTCTTCTCAACACGCAGCGTGATATTGCCCGCAAGCACAGTGTTGTCATGGACGGCCGTGATATCGGAACCGTTATACTGCCCGATGCAGAGGTCAAGGTCTTTCTGACGGCTCCGCTTGAAGAGCGTGCCCGCCGCCGTTATGACGAATTGCGCGCTAAGGGCGTTGAGGTCAGCTTCGATGATGTACTCATACAGATGAAGGAGCGCGATGCTCAGGATGCCGGACGCGATATCGCTCCGGCCGTTGCCGCTCCGGACGCTGTGGTGCTCGACAATTCGGGATTTACGGTTGACGAGTCGGTGGAGGCGGTCAAAGCGATAATCAACAGCAAAAAGAGAGAACGTTTATGAAGGGATTCTACGGCTTCTGGCACCGCATACTGGCGGGGCCGTTGAGATTTTTGTGTAATATCCGTATTGAGGGGAGCGAGAATGAGCCGCGCCCCGAGGACGGTGCGTTTTTGGTTTGCGCCAATCATACAACAGCGGGTGATCCGGTGTGGCTGTGTGCCTCTTTGCGCCGCCAGCAGCCGCATTTTATGTCCAAGGCAGAGCTGTTTAAAATACCGCTGCTCGGAGGGCTTATAAGGCTGCTGGGTGCATATCCCGTCGAGCGCGGCAGTGCCGATGTGTCAAGTCTGCGGACTACGGTAAATTTGTTGCACGACGGCAAGTGCGTTGGTATGTTCCCGCAGGGAACTCGCCGTCCGGGTGTTGATCCGGCAACGACGCCGGTCAAAAGCGGCGTGGGAATAATAGCTGTGCGCGGCGGTGTTCAGATACTGCCGGTTTACATCAAAACCAAAAAGTTCAGGGCGGGGGTGTTCTGTCGGAAAAATATTATTATCGGGAAGCCCATACCTTACGGGACTATAGCTGATATGCACGACGAGCACTTAGAATACAGCCGCATTTCCGCCTATATCTTTGAGCAGGTGTGCTCACTCGGAAACAGCGGGGAAGGACAGAGCCCGGGAAATGAGTGATCGCAAAAATACAGACCGTTTATATGATTTTTCGGCTGCGGGCGTCAGAAGAAATTCTGAAAGCACTGCTCATGGCGTACTCGGACCGGATTATAAAGCTAACGATGTTATAATTGCAAAACATTCCGGCTTTTGCTTCGGCGTGCAGCGTGCAGCGGACAGTGTTGAGTCAAGGCTCGCCGCTGCGCGTCCGGGTGAGCGTATGTTTACGCTTGGAAAGCTTATACATAATGACACATATATGAACAAGCTGGCCTCACGCGGAGTAAGTGTCATAAGTGAGTCTGACATACCCTGGCTTGCTGCGCAGGCGTCCGTGGAGGCTCCTGTGACGGTATTTATCCGTGCCCACGGTGTTACCGGGACAGTGTGTGAAATGCTTGAGCGAGCGCACAGGGATAATCCTGCGTTTGAATATGTTGACTGCACCTGTCCGTATGTCAAAAAAATACATCGAATAGCCAGTGAGAATTCCGGAGACGGCCGATGCTTTATTCTTATGGGTGCAGAACACCACCCGGAGGTGGTGGGGATCATGAGCCACGTGCGTGGAGAAGGGCATGTTTTTGCCGATGCTGAGCAACTCGCGGCGGCAGTTCAAAATGGTGTATTGGTCAATTTGCACAAAAAAACTCCCGTATTGGCCGCTCAAACCACCTTCAATTTATCGGAATGGGAAAAAAGTCAAAAAAAAATCAAAAAACTATGTACAAATGCTCTGATTTTTGATACAATATGTGGTGTTACGTCCGCACGTCAGCTTGACGCAGCAAGGCTGTCAGACGAGTGTGATGTAATGATAGTCATAGGCGGCAAGGAAAGCTCCAACACCGCTAAGCTCCGTGATATATGCGAACGCCGTTGCCCAAATACCGTGCTGGTTGAGGATGCGGATGAGCTTTTGCGCATTATTCCGGAAAAAATCAAGTTAATATCCCACCATAAGGTGGGAATTGTCGCCGGCGCATCGACGCCGTCCGACGTAATACAGGAGGTTTACAAAACAATGAGCGAAAACACTGAGATCAAAGCTGAAAACTTTGAGGAGATGCTCGAATCATCACTGAAAACTTTAAATACAGGAGACACCGTTACCGGTACGATAACATCGGTAACTGACGCAGAGCTTCAGCTTGACCTCGGCGCTAAGGTTACCGGCGTTATTACAGCTGACCAGGCAACAGATGACCCCTCGGAAAAGCTGACATCCATGTTCCATGTCGGTGATCAGATCGAAGCATTCGTAATCAGAGTCAGCGATGTGGACGGAGTTGCAACTCTGTCCAAAAGACGTGTCGATTCCGACAAAAACTGGCAGGCCGTTGTTGCCGCAAAAGATTCCGGCGAGATCCTCGAAGGTAAGGTCATTGCAGTTAACAAGGGAGGCGTTGAGGTCAGCGTCAATTCAAATCGCGTATTTATTCCCGCATCACAGACCGGTATTCCCAAGGACGGAGATATGTCCGCTTTGCTGGGTAGCACCGTTCGCTTCCGCATTATTGAAGTAAGAGATCAGGGCAAGAAGGCAGTTGGCTCCATTCGTGTCGTGCTGAGAGACGAAAGACAGGCCCGCGAGGCCGAATTCTGGAATTCCCTTGAGGTTGGCAAGCAGTTTACCGGAAAGGTCAAGAGCATGACCAGCTACGGTGCGTTTGTGGATCTTGGCCCGGCAGACGGTATGGTACATAATACCGAGCTGTCCTGGAAACACATAAAGTCTCCCGCAGAGGTCGTTTCGGTGGGCGATGAGCTGACTGTGTTTGTCAAGAGCTTTGATCCTGAGAAAAAGCGCATTTCTCTGGGCTATAAAACCGAGGCTACTGAGCCTTGGCATGTGTTCAACGAGAAGTATGCTGAGGGCGATGTTGCCAGCGTAAAGATTGTCAGCCTTACCAACTTCGGTGCATTTGCCGAGATCGTTGACGGTGTTGACGGCCTTATTCATATCTCACAGCTGTCTACCGAAAAAGTTGCCAATGTTGCAGATGTAGTCAGCGTAGGTCAGGTGGTCGATGCCAAGATCATAGCTATCGATCAGGAGAAGAAAAAGGTCAGCCTGTCCATCCGGGCTTTGCTTGAGGCACAGGATGACGCTGAGTCTGCTGAAGATGCTGACGCCGTCGAGGCTCCCGCAACCGAAGCCGCTGAATAAGTCGGTTTTATATAAAAGGACTGCCGTACAGTTGTGCGGCGGTTCTTTTTTTGCGATTTGTATTGTAAAAAAAACGATTTTGTTATATAATAAGATGTTAAGGCGTCAGCGCTGGTAACCTGCCGCGGCGCGGCCTTTATTTTTGGTAAGGAGATGTTGAAAATGTTTGATAAGCAGATTGTCGGAGAGCAGGCGAGAGCCGCGGTGAACGAGCTGATAAGCGTGTCCGGAATACGGGCGGGGG